>OLSJ01000188.1_pt1 | contig 59243 bp, 56 predicted proteins | sample 1672151 | NCBI WGS metagenome assembly OLSJ01 (sample SAMEA3136653, study PRJEB25190) | human gut metagenome | biome: human gut; feature: human-associated habitat; material: faeces | place: Austria | collected 2013 | reverse complement strand
GGTCGGGTAGCTCAGTTGGTAGAGCAGCGGACTGAAAATCCGCGTGCCGAGGGTTCAAGTCCCCCTCCGACCACCATGAATTTGAAAAGACCCCCAGTCATGGGGGTCTTTTTGTATCTGGGCAAATCCTCTGGCGGGCCCACGGAAGCAACGGCGATCATTCGCGGTTGCTCCAAACCACAGGACTCAGGGGAATCTCAGAAAGAATCTCTGAATTCAGAGATTAATATCAGAATTCAGAGATTCTTCCGAGATCGCAGGCTGTATCTTAAAAGGCACGGCCTAGAGCTGATGCAGTTCTACGGTGCCGTGCTCGTAGATGGCGTAGCTGGCGGAGCCATCTTTGGGGTGGCCGATGCTGCCGGGATTGACGAAGGTGACCGCTGGCGCAGCGAAAGTCCCGGCTCCTTCTTCCTCGCTCGTGCCCCGCGCGGCCGCGATGCCTTTTGCGAACGCCGGCGCCGCTTCCGGCCCGATGCCTTTCACGTGGGTGTGGCCCGAGAGTACGAATGATCCTGCAGGAAGCCCCGCAACGGCGGCCGCCAAATCCAGATGCCCATGGGTGAGCAGCAGCGTCGTCCTCTCGTCCACTACCAGCGCATAATCGCCTAGGCAGGGGAAGTTCAGCACCATCTGATCCACCTCGGAGTCGCAGTTGCCCCGCACTGCCGTGATGCGATCGGCCAGCCCGTTCAGCAGCTTCGCCACCTGGGCCGGCGCGTAGCCCTCGGGCAGGGGGTTACGCGGCCCGTGATACAGCAGGTCGCCAAGCAGCAGCAGCCGGTCGGCGCCCTCTTCGCGAAAGCGCGCCACCAGCATTTCAGCGGCTGGCAGCGCGCCGTGAATATCGGAAGCAATGAGATAGCGCATAGGGCTCTCCTTCAAAACGGGTACGCTCCCATAGCGCCCCATCGATAGTGCCTCGCCAGTATAGCAGCGCTCTTCGAAACATCGGCATTCGTCATAGATTGGCAATAGATCGTGCCGTTGACCTCCGTGTCGCAACAAATAATTACATGCGAGGAAGGAGTTGTTGCAGCAACGGCTTCCGAATGCGTCAGCGGTGGTATGATCGTGGGGGAGAGAACGAGGCGCGAGGAACCGCAGCTGGCGGCTTTTCGTTTGGATGAAGCGCAAAGGGGCTGGTTATGACGATATTTCATCGGGTGACCGAGGGCAAGCTCGGCTCTCATGATGGGTGCGCGATCGAAGATGAGGTGTCCCAGGAATTTCTTGATCGCATTCCCGGAGGTCTGTTTCGCTATCGCGCCGACGATGAAGGCGGCACGATCGATTATGTGAGCCGCGACGTGCTGGAGCTGTTCGGCTGCGCTACCTACGAGGAATTCTGCGCCATTACGGACAACAGCTTTATCGGCATGGTCCACCCGGATGACCGCCGGCGCGTCACCGACGAGATAACCTCCCAGATCAAGTGCGGCAACACCTACGCGGTTACCTATCGGCTGAATCGTCCCGACGGCGCCGAAGTATGGGTGGACGACCGCGGCCGCTATGTGGTGGACGACGAGGGACAGGCGTGGTTCTATGTCACCATCATCGACATCACCGAGAAGATGAGCTACCAGCGCAAGCTGGAACGGGCCGAAGAGCGGGTGGAAATGCTCACAGTGCTCTCGCGCGACGTTATCTTCGATATCGACTGCCAGGCGCAGACCGGCGAGATCTTCGGCGATTTCGAGGCGCGCTTCAACCGTGAGCCGCAGTCGGACGACCTCATTTTGCAGAAGCGTTGCGACAAAGAATGCTCTATCGATCTGGAAGTGCACGACATCGAGCGCATTCGCGACATCGTTGCGCAAGGCGACTTCATCGATATGGAAACCTCGCTACCCAATGCGGAAGGCGACCCCATCTGGTGCCGCTACCAGTCTTTCGTGCTATTCAACGGCGTTGGTTGTCCCGTTCGCCATGTGGGTCGTCTTCTGGACACCCACGAGATGGTCATGCGCGAGGCCACCCTGCGGAAGAAGGCCGAGCTGGATGGCCTTACGGGCATCTTCAATCGCGAGGCCGCCATGACGCGCATCGAAAAGGCGCTGACGAGTGAGGATTGCGCCCAAGGTTGCAGTCTCTTTCTCGTGGACGTGGACAACTTCAAGCAGGTGAACGACGGTTTCGGCCACCCGGAAGGCGATCGGGTGCTGCAGGAGATTGCCGCGTTTCTCAGCCGGAACATGCGTAAGGATGACGTGGTGGCCCGCCTCGGTGGCGACGAGTTCGCCGTGTTTGCCGCCGGTCTCGTGCCTGGGCCGGCTTTAGACCGCGTGCTGTCCCAGCTGTCCGGCGGCATTTACGCCACAACGCCGCGCCCCGCCGATATGCCCGAGGGCTTACACCCCTCCATCACCATCGGCGCGGTGGCCTGCACCCGCACGCCCGTCACCTTCGACGACCTGTACCAGGTGGCTGACGAGGCGCTCTATGTGGCCAAGCGCGCCGGCAAAAGCCAGGCGGCGCTGCGGTACCTCGACTAACTCGACTAATCCTTGCTCCGATAAACGGCCGGCGTCCGTCTTCCTTCGAAGGAGCCGGGCGCTGGCCGTTTTGTGATGTTCGCGAAAGGCTAGCTCACCGTGTAGAAGGCGTACTCGGCCTCGCCCTGGGGGAAGGTGGCCTTTATTTCGTAGAGGTAGTTCGGCTCGATGCGCAGGGCCGTGGTGCCATCGTCGCCCAAGGTGTAGGGCACGTCCTCGCCATCGGCCTGCGGGTCAACTTTCGCCGTATCGCCTTTCACCAAGGGCTGGCGCTCGATTTCTACAGACGTCGGGTTCACGGAGAAGGCTGCGAAGGCGTCGACGCCGCTAGGGATGCGTGCGTCGATCACCGTCTCGTTCAGCGCACCGCTTCCGTCGGCGGCAAACCCATCAACCTGGGACGTGCTGGTTTGGCCGTCTTCTGTTTGCCACTGCCAGTCAAACTCGTAGGGATTCAAGACGACCGAGGTGTCGGCCTGATCCGTTTTGTAGCTGAGGCTGCCGACGGGTACTTGGCTCTGATCGGGGGCAGCGAATACGGTGTCCACGATGTCGGCGTACTGCTCGGCATCGGCAGGGCTGCCCGTTTCAACGACCTCGACCTTTGTGATGCCGGGGTACTGCCCCGGGTAGCTTTCCAGCATGATGCCGTTGCCCGTGACCTGCACGATATTGCCCGCGACCAAGGCCTCTTCGTCGGTCTGCTGCCCGTCGACGATGATGGTCGCGTCATCAATTTCCGTAGGAATGTAGGGAGTCTGCGTCTCCTGGTCGACGAAAAGCACCTGATCGCCGTTGGCGTAGGCAACCATAGCGGTGCTGACGATGTCGCCCTGGGTCGCCTCGCTTGCTCCGTCAGCAGAGCGATTTCCCACGGCATCGGGTTTGCCAGGCGAGTCGTTGGTGCCGCCGGTGCAGCCGGGCAACATGAGCATGAAGCTGGCGGCAGCAAGTGCCACCACGAGCAGAGCAAGGGAGGTGCGAATATGTTTCCTCATGGCGAGACCTTTCAACGAGGAGCAGAGGGGCGTTTTGAAGGAATGCCTTGCGCTGTTCCAGAACGTCGCCTCCTTAATGCGGTTGACTTTCCCATGATAATGCACAGAAAAGCGAGGAGGATTTGAGCGATTGCGAAACGTTCCTGGCTTGCTACGCAATTTCACCCATTCTGCACGGTTTTCCAGCGGAACGTGCCTGCGTGTGGATTTTGCGGCGCCTAAAGGGCCTTCGCCTTTTCTACGCAGGCGACGATGGCGTTCATGACCGACGCACGGAAGGCACCCTCTTCCAGGGCTTTCACGCCTTCGATCGTGGTGCCGCCCGGTGAGCAGACCATATCCTTCAGGTCGCCGGGATGCCGTCCTGTTTCCAGAACGAGCTGGGCCGAACCGGCCACGGCGGCGGCGGCGAACTCATAAGCTTGGGCGCGCGGCATCCCAGCGGCCACGGCCCCGTCGGCCAAAGCTTCGATGAACATGAAGACAAACGCGGGGGAGGAGCCAGCTGCGGCGCTGGCGGCGTCCATCAGGCGCTCGGGAATGACGATGGCCCGGCCGAAACTTTCCATGAGTCGTAGGCAGAGGGCTTCGTCGGCCTCCGTCGCCCCCGGCCCAGGCACGACGGCGGTGCACCCGGCGTTTACGAGGGCCGGGGTGTTCGGCATGCAGCGGATGAGCCGCATGGCGGTAACATCGCGATTGAAAAGGGCCGCGATGCGCTCGAGTGTGAGACCAGCGGCGATAGAGATAACCAGTGTGTTCTCGTTTACGACCTCGCGAATTTCGGCGATCACTTCGGGGAAGAACTGGGGCTTTACGGCGAGCACCAGCACATCGGCCGCTTCGGCAACTTCGCGGTTGCTGGCAGTGACGGCGATGCCGAATTGCTCGGCGCGCTTCTGTCGCGTGGCCTCGGTCTTGGCCGAGCCGATGATGTTGGCAGCGGTGATCACCGTCGCGTCGCCGTCTTCGCCGCTGAACGTTGTGCCCTCGCGCAGCAGGCCTCCGATAATGGCCGTGGCCATATTCCCCAGCCCAACGAAACCGATCTTCATGGGAATCCTCCCCTTTCCTTTCTGCAAGGACCCGCAAACTGATTCCATCATTTTCGCGCGTCCAGAGGTGTTGAGTTCTCTCGAAACTCCCATCTATTTCTGGTTCGCCCCTCGAAACTCCCATCTATTTCTATTCTGCGGTTACTAGACTGATCTGGGAAAACGCAAAGAAGTTCCTGGTCAGCGCATTGGAAATAGATGGGAGTTTCGAGGGGCGAACCTAGTATACAAGAAGAGCCCCCGACATGGCCGGGGGCTCGAAAGATGCCGTGCGCTACGGCGGGCAAAGCTGCTGGATCGGTGGATGCCTTTCGGAACCGTTAGGCCCGCAGGAACAGCGGCTACACTTCCAGGTTCTTGAAGGCGTCGGGCACTTCTTTGAAGCCCTTGGAAATGACAGCGGCAATGATGAGGCCCACGATGAACCAGCTGATGCCCACGCCATAGGTGAGCGCATCGAAGCCGGTGAACACGTAGATCAGAATAAGGATACCGATCCAGGGGCAGATGAGGTAGCGCAAGACGGCCTTGGCGCCGCGCTGCTTCTCCTTGCACCAGAAGTACCAAAACACGCCGAAGTTCAGGACGATGAACGACGCCAGCGCGCCGAAGTTCACCATGGGGGCGAGCACCGTCATGCCGCCGAATTGACCGGCGGTCAGAGTGAGGACCAGCGAGAACGCGCCCAGGAAGATAGCGGCCACCCAGGGGGTCTGGTACTTGGGATGCACCTTGCCGAGCACGCGGGGCAGCACGCCGTCGCGGCCCATGGAGAACAGCAGGCGCGAAGAGGCGATCTGGGCATTCATGATGTTGGCGATGCCGATGGCGACGATGTTGATAACCAGCATGAAGTTCTGCAGCAGCAGACCGCCGGCAGCGTAGCAGGCATCGAAGAAGCCCATGTCGGGATCGGTATTCGCCCAGTCGGGAAGAATGAGAGCGGCCACATAAGTCTGAGCCACGAACACGACGATCATGATGCACAGCGCGATGAGGATGCCCTTGCCGATGTTCTTCTCGGGCTTGTAGGTTTCCTCGGCCAGGGTGGACATGCCGTCGAAACCGAGGAACGACAGGCAGGCCAGGGATACGGCCGTGGCCACAAAGTGGAGGTCGACCTCGCCGGGCTTGTAGAACGGCTCGGTGGAGAACTCGCCGTAGCCGCCGCCGCCGGAGACATACATGCAGCCCACAGCGATGAACACGATGAGCGCCAGGATCTCCACGGCGAAGATGATCCAGTCAACGCCCTTCGACATGGTGATGCCGCGCACGTTCACAAACGTGTTGAAAGCGATGAACACGACCACCCAAAGCCACCAAGGCGAGCCAGGCACGAGGGTGGTTCCCCAGTTGGCGACCATGACCAGCAGAAGAGAGGGCACCAGGATGTAGTCCAGCAGGATGAGCCAACCGGACATGAAGCCCACATGCGGGTTGATGGCGCGCTGCACGTAGGAGTACACCGAGCCCGCGATGGGGAACTTGCTGGACATCGCGGCGTAGCTCAGGGCTGTGAAGCTGATGGCAACGAATCCGATGATGTACACGAGCGGGGTCAGACCACCGGAATCAACCTGCAGCGAGCCCCAGATGGACTGCGGTGCGATGAGCACCATGAACAAAACGCCGTACAGAACGACGTCGTGAAGCTGAAGGCCGCGCCTCAGCTCCTGCTTGTAGCCGAACGCCTCGATGTCCTCGCCGAGGCCGATAGTCGGCTCTTGGATGGGTTGTGACATAGACGTCTCCTCTCTATCCCTTCCAAGTCTTCTCCTCGTGAATCGTGCGGCCCGTGATCCCTCCCAACACGGGTCGGGCGATTCCCCTTTCCTGCGCATTGTGCGCGGCCATAGCTTACCATTTGACTCAAGGTAAAAGGACAAGAACAAGGGAAAACTCGCCTGTATAGGCATGATATTGGGGGAAGTGCGGGGAAGAGGGGCGAGGCGAGAACGTCAAACGAATAAAAAAGCAGCAAAGCAGAAAGAGGCCGGCGTGCGAGCCGGCCTCTCGGAGGGGGTGCTGTTGCGGGTGCTGGCGTCTACCCCACCAGCGGCGGGAACTCGGTCAGCTTCGGGGTGCCGATGCGCAGGGACAGCTGCACCTCGCAGGGCTTGCAGCCCTGGCTGATCTCCACGTCGGATTGCACCGACATGTACATGTAGGTTTCCACGGCGTCCCATCCGGTGATGCGCATGAGCAAGCGCTGCATCTCCTTCGACGCGCACACGAGCGCCTCGTTGTACTCCTGGGCGCTGGCGTTCACGTACCACTTGCCCGCCGGGCCGAAGGTTTCCAGCACCGGCCAATGCAGCTCGAAGTTCTTCAACACGTTCACGCGGACGGTGATCTGCGCGGCGATCTCGATACCGGTGCCGCACAGTTCGGCGTCGCCCATGGTGGCGTGCACGTCGCCCATCTGCAAAAGCGCGCCGGGAACGCGCACGGGGAAGTAGAGACGGGTGCCCTTGGTGATGAGCTTGTTGTCCATGTTGCCGCCGTAGTTGCCCACGAAGCCATCGGCCGGTGCCCCCTCGTCTGGCGCGGTGCCGATGACGCCGATCATGGGGTTGATGGGGAAGCGCACGCCGTTGAAGTCGGCCATGCCGCCCTCGATCTTGATCTTCTTCGTGCGGTAATCGGTGCCCTCGAACAGAGGACCGCAATGGTCGTCAGTGGCGATGGTGCCCTCGTCGGCCACCTGGATGTCGTAGATGTCCACGACGAGCACGTCGCCCACTTCAGCGCCTTCCACGTACACAGGGCCGGCGGCGGGGTTGGTGATGTTGTAGGAGAAGTCCATGTCCTTCATGGTGACGGTTTCGTCGGTCAGGCGGCCCGAGAAGCAGTCGAGCGTGTTGAACTGCAGCACCTCGCCCGGCTGGGCGGTGTAGCACGGCGGATTGTCCTTCGAGAATGCGTACACCCTGTCTTCGATGATTTGCACGGTTTCCTCCTCTGCTTGCGTGATGGCGCGACCCCTTGCCGCGCTGGGTTCCATCATACTCTTCTTAGATTACTCGTGCAGGCGGGCCTTCGCGGTTATCTCGGTCGTGGTGATTTTCCACACGAGCGTGTGTGAAAGCTCCTCAGCCAGGGCGGTGTCGAAATGGGCGAGGTTCTCGGCAGCGTAGCGCTCGACGATGGCGTGCAGGGCGGCAATGCGCTCGGCGTCGTCGGTCACCTCGGCGATGGTGCCGCGCACCACGGCGCTGGCATACTCGGTGGAGTACGCCTCGGGCAGCGGCACGACATCGCGCACGCCTACCAGGCACACTGCGGGGTGCTCGCGCAGAAGCTTCGACTTTGTGCCGTGCTTGGCGGAATGAACGTAGATGGCGCCCTCGAGCACCGCCGGAGACACGGGGATGCTGTAGGGAAGCCCCTCGTCGTCGGTGGTCGAAAGTATGGCGTAGGGGCACGTCTCAAGCACGTCCCAGCCGAATTCCTCGCTTTGCTCGCGGTCCTTCCTGCGCATGGATGCCCCTTTCGACGCTCGTGGATGCTGTCCGCATTATAGCGCGGGAAACTTTAGGAGAGCATCGCCAATTCAATGCGGAAAAGTCATCAATGTTTAACTTATGGAATGGGAGCATTCTCGTGCTTTTCCTGGGGATAGGTGATTGAATACCTATCCCGTTTTTAGTACAGTTTCTCTGTAAGTCTAGCAATATACTAGACATTAATAAGATGAGCGATGTCGGCCCCGGGCCGACGCTGATTGAAAAGAGTTTCACGTGAAAACGCTGCTTACTTTTGCTTCGCGATCTTGTGCTGCGCTGAAAAGCCGCCTCGGCGTGCCGGTGATGGCCGGCGTTCTCGCCCTTGCCCTTGCCGCGGCACCGCTTCCGGCCATGGCCATGGAAGATGACCGCACTGACGAGTCGGTCTTGGCGGTCCCTGCGACCGCCAGCGGTGAGGCGGCCGGCGAGAAGACCGGTGCCGACGCTAATGCCGATGAGGAGGCGACGCAAACGGTCACCATCTACCATTTCGAGCTCGTGCACTACGACGACCCGACGCTCGAGGATTGGGGCGTTCCTGAGCTGACCGGTACGCGTCTGCTCGGCACCACGACGGTGGAAGGCTTGAAGCCGGGCGATGTGGTGAAGGCATGGGATCATGTGGGCACCAACCCCGGGTTCGCCTTCTTCGACGGCTGGCCGCGTGAGCTGACCGTTTCGGAAGACCCGTCGAAGAACGCCATTCGGCTGAACTACTTCCGTCAGTCCAGCGATGTGACGGTGAACTACTACGAGGCGTCCTTGCTGGACGCTTCAGGGTCGATGCCGCTGTACAACCATACGGTGGTCGAGACGATCGGCGATCATACGGTCGGGTTCACGAAGATGGGCAGCGAGGTACGTAGCAACGAGCTGTTCGCCGACGTTCTAACGGGCGATGAGCTGACCGAGGCGACTGAACCCGTTGATGGTCTGGCCTATGTGGGCAGCTACCCCGAGGACGTGTTCGTGAACATGGACTCCTCGAAAAACGAGATCAACCTCGTCTACACGTGTCCTGTGGTGCGACCCGATGAGATTGAAGTGGGAACCGAATCGACCGAGACGCCCGACGATCCGGACGCGGGCGAGACGCCTGGTGATCCTGTCGCGCCGGAGGCTCCGGATGCAACGCCCGACGGGCCCTCCGACGGCGTCACGGGCGATGGGGGCAGCGCGCCGGGGACGCCGGGCGGCTCCTCGGGCAGCGGTTCGGACGCGAGCAAGCCGAACGCGGGAGCGACTTCCAACGGCGGCAGCCAAGGCACCCAAGTGATCGATGAGGCTGCGGCGGAGAATGCCAATCACGCCGAAGCGGAGGCTGCTTCCAAAGACGGTGTGCTGACGCTTCCTCAGACGGGCGACGAGAAGGGCCTGGTGTTCGCCGTGATCCTTCTTGTGAGTGGCGTTGCCGCCGTTGGGGCCGCCATGGCGTTTCGCAAGATTCGCCGTTAGCGCGCGTTTCTTCGTTGTACACTCTGGGAGGCAATCTTCAGTAAGAGGAAGCGACAACGGTGGGAACGAATCAGGCACGCTGCGAACAACATTACGAGCAACGCTATGAGCAATGGGCGGCTCCCCTGCGGGGCCGCCCTGGCGTTGTTCGGGCGCTCAACATCGTCAACCGCGGCATCGTGATAGTGTTCTATGTGGTCTATGCTTTGTTGCTCGGGTGGGCCTGCGTGAGCGATCCGTGGAGGCTGGTTCCCCTCGTCGGCGTCACCGCCGTGGGGTTCGTCGCAGTGAGTTTCTTCCGGAGGCGGTTCAATGCGCCGCGGCCCTACGAGTGCTGCGCCATCGCGCCGCTCATTGCTCGCGATGGCGCGGGTAAGTCGTTTCCGAGTCGGCATACCTTCTCGGCCTTCGCCATTGCGGCAAGTTGGTTCGTGGCCAGTGTGCCCGTTGCCGTCGTGCTGCTGGTCGCGGCCGGTGTGCTCGCGGTTTGCCGCGTTCTCGGCGGCGTGCACTTTCCGCGTGACGTTGTTGCCGGTGCCCTCATTGGCTCCGCTACGGGTGCGCTTGCTGCTTTTCTTGCGGCGCTGCTCTAAAGGCTTGACCTGGGGTTTGCAACCAGAAGGCGCTTGTGCGTTGCGGAAATTGATGCCGTAAGTTGGTAGAATGCACCTTGCGTGACAGGTAAAGTGATCGTTGTTGATCAACCGAACTTGTCCTTTGGGGAAGGCGACGACTGATGGCACGGGTTCCTTCGCGGCGCCCGAAAGCACAGGGCAGCGGCCTTCCCTCGTTCAGAGAAAGTAGGCCCACCATGAGCTTCCGTGATAACCTTCAACATCTTCGCGCTACCCATGCGATGACCCAGGAACAGCTGGCCCTCATGCTTGGCGTCAGCCGTCAGTCCGTCACGAAGTGGGAGGCCGAGAAGTCCTATCCCGAAATGGACAAGCTGCTGAAGCTGTGCCAGATCTTCGACGTGACGTTGGACGACCTTGTGCAGGGCGATCTGACGACCAGCGCGCCCACCCCCGCTGTGCAAGCGCGTGCCGCCATCTTGCGCGAGGCCGCCGGTGGGCCGCCTCAAGATGTGTGCGGCTACGACGAGCACATGCGCACCTTTGCGTGGAAGATCGCCTGGGGCGTGTTCGCCATTCTCGCCGGAGTGGCGCTGCTCATGGCCTGGGGCGGCTGGGCTGAGGCCTCGGCTCCTTCCCTGGAGGCCGTCGGGCTCATACCGCTGTTCGTCGGCATCGCCATCGGCCTTGCCTTCATCCTGACGGCCGCCTTCCAGCACACGGAGTTCCAGCGCAGCCACCCCTTCATCCAGGACTTCTATACCGCAGAAGACCGTCAGCGCGCCCAGCGGCTTTTCGCGTGGCTGCTTGTTGCGGGCATCGTGCTCATCTTCACGGGCATTGTGGCTCTTGCTCTGACCGAGGGGGCCAGCGAGTTTATCCAGGAAGAAATGGCGGCGCTCATGATGGGGTGTGTCGCGGCGGGCGTGTGGTGCATCGTGTACGGGTCTATGATGCTGGGGCGGTTGAACGTCGCCAATTACAACGACGCGCGCGAACAGACCATCGCTGAGAGCGACGAAGGGAAGATCATTGTGAATTCCGACACCGCGGCCCTGCGCGCGATGTACACCGACGAGCAGATTTGCTCGCTGCTCGGCGTGCCCGAGGCGACCGATGACGAGATCGATCGCGCCCGGGCCCGTATCGAGCGCAAGCGACGCAAGGATCAGCTGGCGAGTGGCCTGTGCGCCATCATCATGATCGTCGCCACCATCGCCGGCCTCGTCATGCTGTTTGTGCCCGAGTACCAAACGCCCTACTTCTGGCTCGCGTGGGCCGTCGGAGGCCTGCTGTGCGCCGTGGCCGCCATCGCCGTGGGTTCCTTCGTGAAGGACCAGCCGAGCCAGTAGCCTTACAGCGCCTCAGCGATGGCCTCGGCGAGGCGGCGGATGCCGTCGCGGATGGTCTCCTCATCGGCGTTAGTGAAGTTCAAGCGCATGGTGGAGCGAGCGCCCGGCTCAGCATAGAAGGGCTCGCCAGGCACGAAGGCGACGTTGCGCTCGAGGGCCTTCGGGAACAAGTCCATGGTGTTGATGCCCTCGGGCAGCGTCGCCCACAAAAACATGCCGCCCTCCGGCTTGGTGAAGGACACCTCGGCCGGGAAGCACTCGGCCATGGCGTCGGTCATGGCGCGGGCCTGGTCGCGGTACAAATTGCGGATCTTCACCAGGTGCTCGTCCAGGTCGTTGTGCTCCAGGTAATCCAAGATGACGTACTGGGCGAACACGTTGGTGTGCAGATCGGCCGCCTCCTTGGCCGTGTTGATGGCCTTCAGCAGCGCGTGGTCCTTGGTGAGGATGTAGCCCATGCGGAAGCCGGGCGTGACCGTCTTCGAGAACGACCCCATGATGACGCCGTGGGGCAGCGCCGTGCCGCCGATGTAGGGTAGCGACTCGCCTTCGAAACGCAGCTCGCCGTAGGGATCGTCTTCCACGACCACGATGTTACGGCCGGCCAGCGCCTCGCGCACCTGGCGGCGCCCCTCGGCGGAGTAGGTGAGCCCCGTGGGATTCTGGAAGTTCGGAATGAGGTAGATCATCTTCGCGCCGGCGTCGAGTGCCGCGTTCAGCTCGTCGATGTTCAGGCCGTCCTCGGTCAGTTCCACCTCGTGGAAGGTCGGCTGGTTCAGCGCGAAGGCCTGAATGGCGGCCAGATAGGTCGGCTTCTCCACGATGACGCCGTCGCCCTTGTCCAGCAGCACCTTCCCCAGAAGGTCGAGGATCTGCTGGGAACCGGTGGTGATGAGCACGTCGTCGGCGGTGTAATCGGTGCCGAAGCGCTTATTGTAGCGGCGGGCGATCCAATCGCGCAGCCCCTCGATGCCGGCGGTGGCGGAGTACTGAAAGGCGTCAGCGCCGCGCTCGGACACCACACGCTGCATCGATTCCAGCAGCGCCTCCTGCGGGAATGAGATGGGGTTGGGCAGGCCGCCAGCGAAGGAGGTCACCGCGGGGTCGGAGGCGGCGGCCAAGATGGCGCGCACGAACGACGGCGGCGTGTTGGTGATGCCGTCGGACAGAAGCTCGTCGATGGGGAATGCCCCGACGGCCTCGGTGGTCTCGGTCGCGATGGTCTCGTTGCTCATGGTGTTGCCTCCGCTCGGTTGAAAGCGCTTCGTCGATGGCGTTGCGTTCGTTGACTGACTTGCGTACCTTTCCATTTTTCCACGAACCGGCCCGTGTGCAACCATTATTTCGGCTTACGTGTAGAAGTGCTCCGCTTAGGGCGCAAAGTTCGGCGGCGAGTTGGGATAGCGGTATGGTTGGGATGATGTTGTGGTTAGGGTGTCGCTGAGGCCGGGGCGCGGCATGGGGGGCGCCGGCGAGGGAAGATGCCAAACCGCTTCATATTGCCGGCGCCAGGCGCGACGAGGGATACCGAACTGACGATCTTGCCCGGGCACATGCAATGCTGGGACATGGAAGGGCGGCCGAAGCCGCCCTGTGGGAATCACGCGTTACAGCCGCGCTTTGAAGTCCTCGAATTTCTGATGGATGGCGGCGCGCTTCTCGGCGCGCTCCTTCTCGCGGTCGGCCTTCTTCTGGGCGCGCAGCTTCTCGCGAGCCTCCTTGGCCAGCTGCTTCTGCTCCTGTTCGGCCTGCTCCACCTCGTCGGCGATCTCGCCGGCATCCCAGCGGGTGATGGTGCACTGGTAGTCGGCCAGGCGCAGATCGAAGGCCTTCTCGTCATTCTCCTGCACCAGTGCCACAATGGCCGTCTTGCCCTCGCCGAGCGCCTGGCTGCCGTACAGGATGAGCGAGCTGTTGTCGTCGGCGTCGTTGGCGTCCACGATGCTGCCCGCGAGCAGGCCGATGCCCGCGCCGAGCAGCACGCCGAGCGGGCCGCCGAGGATGCCCACGACGCTGCCGATAAGGCCGCCGGTCCAGGTGTCGTCGGTAGAGTCGATGCCGGAATCGAAGCCGTCGGCGGGGACGATCTTGCCGTCCTCGTTCTTGATCACGGCCATCTGCAGGATGGTGTAGGCGGAGTTCACCGAGTCGTTCTTCAGCTGGGAGAAGGCCTGGTAGGCCTGGGCTTCCACGTCGAAGGTGATCATAACCACGTTTTCCATGATGTTCCTCTCGTTTGCGGGTCAAGGGGCGCGCTGCCGTCCCGCTTTCAGGCAGCAGCAGCTGCGTCGCATCATAGCCGCCAAAGAGAAGGGAACCGCCTGGGGCGCCCCGCCGTTACCGAACAGAGACGCCCTTGATGATTAGAAGCGCTCTTCGTGCACCTTCCCCAGCAGTGCCTCATCGAAGGGGCGCCGCGGGGCTTCGGCTTCGGGCATGCCGAGGGAGAGGATGGCCTCCAGCTGGTAAGGGGCTGGCACCTTCAGGAGGTTCGCAACGAACTCGTGGGTCGAGCGTCCGTCGGCCGCCTGGCGAAGGCGTCCCTGAATCCAGCAGCTGCCCACGCCGGAGGCCGCCGCCTCCAGCTGCATGTTCGCCATGACGATGGAGCAGTCCTCCACCCACGTGTCGGCGCACGTCGGGTCGGCCACGACGACGATGGCGGCATCGGCCCCGGTGAGCATGGCCGCTCCCTGCTCGCGGCATTCGGATAGCGCGTCCAACGTGGCGCGATCCCGCACGACGATGAGCTCCCACGGCCGGCGCGAGCGCCCCGATGCTGAGCGCAGTCCCGCCTCCAGGATGCGGTCGAGTAGCGCCTGCGGGATCGGTTCGCCGGAATAGCGGCGCAAGCTGCGGCGACGCGCCATAGCGTCTAGCACATCCACGCCGCCCTGAGGCGCGAACTCGGCCTTGTTCGGCAGAATCTCCAGCCAGCAGCCGTCGGGGTCTTCAATGAAGTACAGCCCCATGGCCTCGTTCACGTGGCAAATGCAGCCCATCTCCTCATGCAATGCGCGGGCGGCCTCGTAGTCGTCCACGGTGAAGGCCAGATGCGAGTCGCGGCCGCCGTTATCGTAGGGCTCGGTGCGCCCGCGGTTCCAGGTGAGTTCCAGCTGGAAGCCCGAGGTGGCATTGCCCATGAACACGTTGGTCCACGAGCCGTCTTCGGGCCCCATGCGGCGAATCTCGGTCATGCCGAGCGCCTTCTCGTAAAACGCGACCGACTTCTCCAAATCCAACACGTGCAGGCACCGGTGAATAGCTTTTCCGTCCATGAGATTCCTTTCTCAAGCGTTCGCGAAGATGTGAGTCCGCTGGCATTTTAGCCGAGGACTGGCTCTCTACGACTTCGTCGTGAACTGGTTGCGGCACTTCGGGCACGTGATCTTCAGCGTTCCCTTGCCCTTGGGCACCGAAAGCGACTGGCCACACTGCGGGCACTTCAGGAACTTGGTCGTCTTGCGCTGATCCCACCGCGTATTGAAACGGGCCCAGGCAGCGCGCGGTTTGGCCGTCAAGGCGATGTAGCGGGCGTTTTCCCGAGCGCGGGCGGCAATATTGCGCGAGAAGCAGCGGAACATGAAGTACAGCAGGAACACCATGCCGATAAGCGAGCAGATGCCCAGGCCGGTAATGATTTCCAGGAATGTGAACAGCACGCCCATCCACAGCGCCGCGCACGCCAGCGCATCCGGCCCGTTGCGCCCGACCATAAAGTTCGCCAGTTTGTAGGGCAGATTTTGGAAGAAGTTGCTCATAGGTGCCTCCTTGGCTGTTCGACAGGCACCTTAGCATGGGCACAAATGGTTGCATGAAACAATTATTAAACTGGCATAACTGCAACATCTCTTGATATCGTGCTGCTGAGAAGGCTTTATTGCTGGGCCGTCGAAACCCCGTAGGGGCGGACTTTAGTCCGCCCTCGTGTTCCGATAGTGGCTACGTCTGGGGTTGGGGGGGGGGTGACTAAAGTCGCCCTCTGCGCCCTCTGCGGGAAGACCGATCAACCATGTCGAAATATGTGTTTCTTCTCGAATGGGAAAAGGTGCGCTATAATTCCCTTCACGCATGCGGGCGTCGCCAAGTGGTAAGGCCCAAGCTTCCCAAGCTGTTAGCGAGGTAAGCACCCGCGAAACGCGCGAAATGCGTGATTGAGAAATCCCCAGTTCAGAACCGTGATTTCTGAAACTTGGGAAACCCTTCTCCCTTTTCCCTTCTTGGTTTTTCGAGAAACCCCGATATTTCCAGTGCGCTTCCAGTATTTTCGCGAAACGCACGTCCATCGCACATCGCGCGAGGGTCGTCTGACCTCCCGATGCGGGCAACCGCAGAAGGAGGCGCATGAGCCATGCCATGCAGAACCATCGCAGTAGCGAACCAGAAGGGCGGCACGGGAAAGACCGCCATCACATTGAGCTGGGGGATAGCCCTCGCACATCCACGCCCAGGCGCTGAAGATGAAGCGCTATTCCAAGGAGGGCACGCTCACTTCCTCCCTCGTGCGCTCCATCATGGAGGAGGAGAAGCCCAACCAAATCGAGCAGTTCAAGATTCCCAAGCGGAGCATCGCCCGCTTCTTCAAGCCGAGCGCGACCAAGGACGAGATAGAGAACCGCATCGTGCGCGCTCTTGAGCTGCTTGAGCAGGCCGAGGCGCGCCGCGACAGACAGGGCGGCGTGTGATGGGCAACGTGATTCACAGGAGCAAGGGCTCCTTCACCTTCGTGGAGAACACCATATTCTTCGACTACGGCCTCTCGGCGAAGGCCAAGGGGATCTACTGTCAGATTCGTTCCCTTGAGAACAATCCCGGCTGGGTGTTCACTATCAAGGGCTTCGCCTCTCTCGTGAGGGACGGCGCGGATGCCGTGTCTGCCGGGATAAAGGAGCTCGAATCTTCGGGCTACATCATCCGTGCCCGCAAGCGCAGCGAGAACGGCCGCTTCCTCAAGGCAGAGGAGGCCACCTGGATCACGCTCGACGACCCGGCCATGCACGCGCAGGTGGCGGCGGAGCTCAAGGCGGACGGCTACGCCATCCTCTCGGAGTTCACGCGCGAACCGCCCGCCAACGTGGAGTTCGAGCCGTCCGCCGTTCCGCTGGGCGCAACGGCGACGACACCACGCTCGCCAAGAACCTCGCTCGCTGGCTCGAAGGAGAGGGCGGCCGCGCGGCATACTCCGACGAGCCCATACCGCCCGACCTGCTGGACGCTGACGGAGAGCCGCTGGACATGGTGGGGCTTGCGCAGGCCGACCCCGACTTCGCGAAGCTGTGGCGCAAGGTGGAGACGCGCCGCAGCGTCATCCGCTCGCAGCTCGCCATGGGAGGCGCGCTGCCGCCGGAGGAGCAGGTGCTCGCGGCTTGCGAGGCGGACGGCCCCTACAAGCGCTATCTCGCCGCCTGCGAGGAGCGTCATGCGCGCTACCTGAGAATACGACCTATTCAGAGGGCCCGGCGCGAATGCCGAGCTTGAGGAGCTGCGTCACGAGATCGTGGAGGAAGGCTTCAATCCGTACGAAAGCGGTCTGGAGGTTCGCGAAGTGGCTGTTCCGTTCCGTGTTCAGGTTCATGTGACCAGTACTCGCCGCAAGAAGCGTCTGCTTAACCTATGCACGTTCTCCGAGCGGCTGTTGCGCGGTTTATAATAGGTATGTCACTCTAATCGAATAAGTACGTTAATTACCGGGCCGAGGGGCATCTGCCGTTTGGGTAATTGACGTACAGTTCCCACAGGGTGAGAACTGAGGCGGATGCCTCTCATCTGACATTCCTAGGGGCCACCATCATCCTATCCTTCGTAATGGAAAGGTGGCCCCTATGGCAGCGAATGAAGAGTACGCTCCCTCCAAAGAGCTCGTCAATGTTGTGGTCCATTCGTCGGAGAAGCTGGAAGGCGCTGCATCGCTCCTGGCGATGCTCGAAGACAAGGCCGAGGGCGAGCAGATAACCCCCGCCGAGCTTGCTGCCATCCGCTGCATAGTGGAAACCTGCGCAAGCGATCTCGATGTGGTCTTGGAACAGGCTTAATTTCGACGCTTTCTTACTTCACGTGTCCAGCTTTCCAAGGTAGAAATATCCGCTTCCAATTCATCAATGGTTGGAGAATTCGGCAATGCTGTTAGCGGATCATCATGAGCCTCTATAATTGATGAACACCGTGTCATTGCGTCAGTAACTGTCTTAACGTCCTCGTCATCAATATCCGGAATATGCCGGAGTTGTTGTGTGTGGACTTGCGGCTTCATTCTTTCGATAACACCATTAAGCAAAACCTCCTCAACGGCACGCTCCCATGCCGCTCGCAATCTGCTGTAGCATGCTTGAATGTCTCTATTTTGTGCCGCATCGTCCTGGTATAGATTAGCTTTTATGTTGGTTCTTATTCGCTGGGAATCCACATGTAGCGCCTTAATCCTATCTTTGTTCTTGCACGCACTCCAATCCAGCTCATTCGATACGATTCCGGCCAATGACCCCTTCCTCCGAACAGTTCGATATTCGCAGTTAAGCGATGCTTCATCGGACAATCTCGTGAGATAGCTACAAAAGACGGGATCATGCGTGAAAACGACTACGGGCCTCAATGCGGCCTCGTCAACAATACGTTTTGCGACAGCTTCTCTCCATCTGTGATCTAGTGAAGTTACAGGGTCGTCTAGAACAATAGTTGACGAATGCTGAATTACATCTATCTGAGCGAAAAATCCCGCAATGGCAATTATCTTACGTTCTCCCTCGCTTAGAACCGAATCGGCTTTTGCCTTCAGAACTGCCTCTTTGAGAACGATTTCCTGCACCTCGCGTCCGGCCTGGGTCTTAGCGCCAAAAACCACTGGAAGAGCATTGGCATGGAGGCGGTCCAATTCTTGTCGAAAACTAGCAGACATTTTTCCAACTATTTCCGACTTTGATAGCTCAGCAACCAGAGAGCTAATTCCTCGTGTGCTGCATTGCTTTCTCGCTTTATCCAGCAAACCCATCGCGCATCTCGTGCGCACATCCTCCAGTATCAGCTCAGCGTTATCTGCAAGCCAATGACGTGCTTTCAGCATCAAATACTCGGAATTCAGTTGTTCGAGGAATCCCGGTTCGAGCTTTTCTTTCAAAGTGCTGGCTTTTTCTTGTAATGCATCCAACTCTTTTCGGACGGAGAATCCTGCGCTCTTGGTTGACTCGCATAACTGAGATAGAGAGTTCTTGTCTTGTGCAGAAAAATCAAATTGCTGGAGCGCCCCGATAAGCTCATCCATCTCATCCCGAATCGTATTATTTTCTATGATCGCGATGCTGCCTTTTTCGTTAATAACGGATTGAGCGCTTGAAGCAAGTCCGTCCAGGAGTTTTTTCAGATCGGCGTCTTTCTTGCGCTTCGCAGTTTCAGCAGCGCCGCTCATGAATCTCTCAAATTCTCCTAAGCGCGCTTTCGTATCTGGAAGTAATTCTTGCTGGCAGAATGGACATCTTGCATCGTCGCCAGTATAGGGAAAGGATTCTCCTTTGTAGGCATGACTATCGGAATATGCTTTCGCAGCCCACCACAAGGCCTTCCATTCTTCGCTGCCAACACCTTCAAGAGAGGATGATTCGGATATTAGTTTTTGCGCAGCAAAAACTGCAGATTGCGCTTTCTCACTCTCGCTACGTACCGCGTCAAGCGCGGTGCAAAAATCAGGATCGCAGTGTTTATACAGCTCCAGGAGTTTCTCCCGCAGTTCGCTCAACTGCTTTATTCTCCTTTCAACAGCTGGGAGCTCTGTACCTGGATCGCTCTTCATCTGAATAGGCAACTGTTCAAGCCGCGTAGCTTCTGCATCGGAAAAAACAACCTTTCTAAGTTGTTCTTTAGCCTTGTTCTCGTCAGAGCAACTTATGAGCATCGCAAGTTGAGGCAACTGCTTGGCATAATCAGGCACAGAGGCCATTGATATGTTGACTCGAAAATCACCGCTGTAGTCTTTGATTGTCTTTGCCACACTTGAAACGATGGAGGACAAGCGCTCAAAAATAGAGAGTATTGGAGGAACGTAGAGTACTTCGTTTGCCTTTCCCGCAACTTCTTGCAATGCGCACGCAGAATCGAAAAACAAGACCTCCGGGTACTGCGGAAAACTAGCTTCGCCCGACTTCCATTGATATGTCAAAGGTTCCCCGTTTATCAAAACCTTATAAGTCGCAACCGAAGATCCAGTTGTTTTGAATACGTTTGGCAGAACCTCAGTGGCACCAGCACGAGAAGTGCATGAGTTCCTAATTAGGCGGCTGAACCCAGATTTTCCTGAACCGTTCTCTCCATACACAACAGTTACTCCATTGTGCTCAAGTTTTAATTCAGCGTCGTCTGTCAGAGCGTTTACCCCCTTATTTGCCGTTACTGAATCAAGAACGATTGTTCTTTCGGAAGATTCGAGCGATAGCAAGTCTTCCTCGCTAAACTCTTCCAACGTTGGACCATTCTTACCAAAAGACACTTCCAAACCGTTCTCCTGGCATGCCTTTCGAGCAATTGCTTCAACGATTTGGTTCGTCGTTTCGTCCACAGCTGCGACATGCAACGCAAATGAGAACCATTTTGGTTGTCGACCAAGCCAGTCCGTTATCTGTTCGCCCATTGTCTTTTGCTTTTGATCCACCTAGCACCTCTTAACTGCTCTTAGCTGCTCTTAACTGCTCTTAACCAAGCAGTTTTTCGGATAGCTCATAATATTGAGAAGGGTCGGTTTTATTTTTTCCTCTCCAAGTCAAAACCTCCATATCAGCAAGGTGCTTTAGAGTACGATTGGCAGTGAGCTTTGATATTCCAGCACTTTCAGACAACATCGCCGTGGTAACACGACCTTGCTCGATTGCCAGCCGGAAAGCGACACGCTCGTTATCGCTCAATTGAGCATTTGGAGCCGTAAGCAAAGCCGACATGTCACCATGCGTCAGGGAGGTCGAGTTTGCGCTTTGACCCTGCTCGCAGAAGTCAGAGTCTTCTTCCGATTTCAGCGGCAAGAAAATGCTTGATCGCTCGGGGTTCACCTGTTCGCTGAGCACCGGCCTCCCGTAACCGGCCTCTGTCCACTTCTTCACCATGTCGGGAATACCCCCTCCGGCGCGCTCTCCAATGTTGATGAGGGTGAACATCTTCATCATCGTCTCATTGCGCGGGTCGGAATTGCCGCCGATATAGGCATCTTCTAGGCCCACGCGAAAGCCGCCGGGGTTGGAGAAGTGAAGGCCATCTTCCTTCCACAGGAAGACGACGCCGCGGCGCTCGTTGTAGTCAGCGTTCGTGAGGCAGTTCGCAATGGCCTCGCGCAGGGCATCGTGGGCTTCCGTCTCGTCAACGCGCTGGCTGTTCTCGTCGAGCTTGAAGGGCACGTTAATGGCTTGCTTCATATTATTGAAGACGCGCCTGTAGAAATCGAACACGTTGCCCGACCAGCTGTCGTCCTGCGAGGTGATCCGCCCTTGCCACCTCTCGTCGGTGCTGAGTTCCTGACGGTAGTCCAGGAAGTAATGCGGAAACTCCGCCATGATGCGCCACTCTTCGCCGAACATGAGCAAGCCCGCACTCGTCGGATGAACCTTCCCGTCGCTTCCGACTTTCGCTGCTCCAATTCTGCAGAGAAACTCCTCGTCAGGCAGGTCGGCCCATGCGTGGGCGCTGTGATGCAACTCGTAGCTTCTACGGTAGGAGCCGATTGTCTCCGCAAATAAATCGCCTACGGTCAGGTTCTCGTGTACGCGGGTGTCCACCGATTCGTCCGAGGCATCGCGGTACATCGCCTGCATCTCATTCGACGCGCAGCGGTAGTCGCCCTTGTGATCGCGCCGGTACGTGCCCGTGACGGGGTTGCCGTTCACGTATACCGGCCTCAGGCGCCGGTCAGCGCGGGGAACTTCTATGACGATCAGCTCTTTGCCCTCAATGCTCTCGATGCTGACGTCCCTGTCGGACATTACGCAATAGGACAGCTTGTCGGCGCTGTGGGCTGCGTTCCAAAAGTCGTCAAGCATCCTGTCGGCATCGTCCAGCCCTGCCACCTCCAAGGTGCCATCTTTACGTTCCTTGGCTCCGAGCACGATGACGCCGCCTTCCGTATTGGCGAAAGCGGAGATCGTCTCCCAGATGCTCCTCGGCAAGCCTCCTTGGGCCGCTTTGGCTTCGAGGCGGTTGTTCTCCTTGTAGGTTTCGAGTTTGGTTAGATCCATGTAGCGACCTTTCTAGTTTCTCTTATTTTACAGCCCAGGCCGCTGTCCCGACATCATGCATTCCCGTTTGCGTGGCATCGCCGCATCGTATGCTACACTGGCAGTCGATTCCACGTAGATGCGCAATAGGGGGAGGGTTCTGTTCATGGCGTTAGCGAGCACGCGCGATGCACATATCGGTTCGGACGGCGAATCGACGAAGGGCCGCCCTCTCGACGGAAAAAGCATCGCGTGCGCGTTTGTCGGCCTCATGTGTCTCTGGCCGTTCGTGTCCTTCTCCTCCCGGGTCTCGCTATGGACGTCGGCTGCCGTCGGCGAGACAAACGCCCTGGTCGGAGGCCATGCCGTCGCACTTTACTCGACGATGCTGGCGGTTTGCTTCGTGGTCCTGGGCCTGCTGAGCCTGCGGCCGAACGACAGCGTTGCGAACGTGTGGATCCCGTCCGTCGCCTTCGGCCTGATCGGAAGCGTCGGCGTGGCTCTCCTTTCCTCGGCGCCGGAAAACCCCGTTGTCTTGGTTATTGGGTTAGGTGGCATTGCGGTTTTCGTATCGACGTCGGTTTTGGCGTGGGGGTCGTGGACGACAGGCGCTCGGCTGGTCGCGCGGATCGGCCTCCTGCTTTCGGCCGCCGCTGTGTCGTGCATCGTTTCGCTGGCATGCCACCTTCTGGGCATCGACTTTCAGGGTGTTTATGCGGTTTCGCCCCTGATCAGTTTTCTACTGTTCGGTCTGCTGACAAAAAGGCAGGCGCAGCCGCGCGAAATTCCCGCGCCCCCCGACGATTCCTCTAACGAAGCGCCTTCGTTCAACCAGCGCTTCCAGAACGAGCTCGCTGCTTTTTGGGATCTCCCTCTGCCCATCATCGTCTTCGCATCCTGCCTGTTGGCCCTAACCTCCGTCATCGTCGCCGTGCTAGTCGGCCATCAGCCCGACAGCCTATCCGTCGGCGCGCATCTGTTCATCGCCGCGGCGACCGTGACGGGAGCCTTGCTTATCATGGGCTTCACTCGTTTGCGGCTGAAAACGCTGGACGACCTGTATGTCCTGTTTGGCCTGTTCGTGGTCTTCTACGGAACGGTGCTGGCCCTCATGTTTTTAATGCCGGTCTTTGGAGGAGCATCCCTGTCGTTGCGGCTGTGCCTTGTCATGTTCCTTTGGGTGGTGTTCGCCGTCAGCTGCGCATGGGCTCCCTTTTTTCCGCCGCTCGGCTTTTCGCTTTTCGGGCTGTTCGCCATTGCACCCATGGGGATGCGCCTGTTTGATTACGAAAGCGCCCTTGAGGCCCTCTACAGAAACTCGCTTTTCGGTCCGGTCGCCGCCGGTTTCGTGTTTCTGACGCTGTGCGGCATCGCATTCGCGATCGTTCGCGCGCACATGCACGGTCGTTCGGCGATTGAAAAGACCGGCGACGAACCGAGCCTCGACGACAGCACCCCCGACGCGATCCCCGGTGAATTTGTCGCGTGCATGGAAAACGCCGTCCTTACCGAGCGCGAGCGCGAAGTGGCGTTGCTGGCTGTGAAGGGCTACACCGCGAAGAGGATCGCCGAGGAGCTCGTGGTGTCCGAATACACTGCCAAAAACCACCTGTCGAGCATTTACCGGAAGATGGGCGTCGTCTCGAAGCAAGAGCTCATCAAGCTTTGGGAAGTCAGCCAGTAGCAAGGACTTCATGCCAAGCGGAAGAGCGGTCGGCTATGCGGTTTTCGCCCGTTTTTGAAAATCCCAGTTCAATCAGATAGTTCGTTTAGAATCAAATCGCATGTTGGCGCGTTTTGAATCATGACATGGCCCCCGAAACCCGCGATGATCGGGTCGTCTCACCAAGGAGGCGGGACGCAAAACGTAAAATACGAAAGGGGTACACCATGGGAAATGACCAGGGCTTCATGCCCTCTAGCGTGCAGGAGGGAATCTCGCGCCGTAATTTCTTGACGGCTGGCGGTATTCTGGGTGCATCGACGATCGTCAGCTCTATGGTCGGCTGCGCTCCCAAAGAGCCATTAAGCGAAACTGCGACAGCAGAATCCGACGCACCGTACTATGACGACGCTCCTTCCCCGAATGCCGAGGATACGACGTCCAGCCTTGGCGAGAAGGCATTCGTCGAGAAGAAGTACTTCCCCGAGCAGCCCGCTCCGGAAACGACCGAGTACACGTGCGATGTGCTGGTCGTTGGATGCGGCTGGGCGGGCCTTCACGCTGCCGTGACCGCTGCTGACGCGGGCGCGTCGGTCGTGGTGGTCGACAAGGGGCGCCCCGGCTATTCCGGCCTGTCTCCTTTCTCTCAGGGCGCGACCTACCACATCGAGGGCTATGACGACCGCGAAGCTTCCGTTACCGCCATGACCATGGCCGGCGAATACGTGGCGAACCTCGACTGGTTCAACCTGTGGCTCGACGAATCCGAATCCGTTGTCGAGCAGAACAAGGAATTCGGATTCATGGAAACCTACCCGTCGGCGACGGAGTCGGGCTATTGGGACAAATGGGATCCGAAGGGCTACCGCCGCGAGTTCGAAGATAAGATGCGTCAGCCCAAATGGATGGGGGTTCTGGAAGACCGCGGCATCACGGTGGTGGAGCACACGATGCTGGTAGACCTCGTGACGACCGACGGCAAGGTGACGGGGGGTGTCGGCTTCCACACGAAGAGTGCGACGCCGATCACATTCAGCGCGAAGGCCGTGTGCCTGTGCACTGGCACTGGTTCGATGAAGTCGACCGGCTATCCTACCTCGGGCGACACTTTCGACGGCGAATACATGTGCACGAACCTGGGTCTAACGTTCGTAGGCAAGGAGTTCGACGACTTCCATCAGACCGCGTCGTACGCCCCCGGCAGCTACTATTACGACAATACCTGGGAGTATTCCGAGAACATGAACGGCGCCAGTGTCGGCGCCACCATGGAAGGCATGAACGAGTACGTCGTCAAAAAGCTAAACAGCAAAATCAAGTATCGCAACATGTCCGTGCTTCAGGGCCTGTCGCCTGTGGATGGATCCCAGTGGCAGAGCACCTTCACAGCCGCTTCGGTTACGGGCCACGACGGCGATTCCTCCGACCCGGGTGATCGTGGGTCCTTTACACGAAGCAAGGAGCGCGTCCGTGACATCTTCGGTGCTGCGCCCGGCATGAACAGCCAGATGAGCTGTGGCGTGTTCTGCGGCTGGGACGATACCGACGGCTTTACGGGAGTTCCCGGCTTGTACGTGGCCGGCAACGGCATCTACGGCTGCATGGTCAACGGTGCGGTGTTTGCGGTGCAGACCAACCATCCCGGCTGCTGCGTCATGGGCAACCACGCCGGTGCCGCGGCTGCTGATTATGCTGCATCGACCGAGATGGAGAGCCTTGACCAGGCGCAAGTAGATGCCATCGTCGAGGAGATTTTCGCTCCCAGCACGCGCGCCAAGGGCGTCGATCCCAACTGGGTCATCGAACGTCTACGCGACATCCTTGTCGCTCCTGGCGTCCATGTGGTTAAGAACGAAAAGGCCCTGCAGGCAGCCTTGATGCAGATCGAGATCCTTCGCGACGACTTCGTGCCTATGATGATGGGCTATACCGGCCACGACCTGCGCCTTTGCCTTGAGGCAAAGCACAAGTGCCGCTCGGCCGAGATGAAGGTGAAGGCCAACCTGTTCCGTACCGAGAGCCGCGGGCTGCACTATCGCTCCGATTACGCCTTCCGCAACGACGAGGAATGGCTGTGCCACGTTGGCGTTTCGCTAGACGAGAACGGCGAGGTGGTATGCCGCAAGATCGATATCCCCGACTCCTGGAAGGGCGATACCTCCAAAAAGCACGAGGAGCGCTATCTGGTGCTGTTCCCTGGCGAGGCCGAGGCCCTGGGCATCGAAGTTGAAGAATCCGGGCACTAAGCCTGCGACCCGTAGAGAGGAAAGACCATGACTGTTGCAAGGAAGAGTGTCGAGGAATGCATTGGGTGCGGGAACTGCGCGAACATCTGCCCCATGGATGTGTTCTATTTCGATTACGATGCGAATAAGTCCGTATGCCTTTATCCCGAGAACTGCCAGAGCTGCGGCCAATGCTACCTGGCTTGTCTCGGAGATGTGATTATCATGCTGGACACAGCCTACGAGTTCGCGCCAACGCCGATGAGGGGTTTGCGCACGTTCGCCCAGTTCATGCCTGAAGAGGAAGAGGAGGACGGTAAGAAGGGCTGATCATCCGCCGCCGACATGGCGGAATCAAGGGCTGCTCTCTCCAACACGCAGCCGCCACGGGCGCGGAGCCGACGGGTTCCGCGCCCGTTTTGCATCGGGGAAGGACATCCCACTTTGGGGAAGCGGGCCGCTCAAACCCAGCCGTTGACGACCCGGACAGCCGCCGGGCCCCGCGCATCTCTTAGCCCGCCCGCAGGACCGCCTGGGCCTCCTCGCACTGGGTCGCGAGGAGGTCGTACAGCTCCTCGATCTTTGGGTTCAGGCGCGCCGACTCCCGCGCGTACGTCTTGCGGTAGAGGAAGTAAGCGCCGACGCAGCCCGCGATGCCGACGATGCCGACGACCACGCCGACCGCCATGAGGCCGTCCCAGACCATGCTGCAGCACATGCCCACGCCCAAGACGAGTGCGGCGGCGATGCCGAGCACCGAGGCGCGCACAGTGGCGGCGCGGCTCTTCTCGCTTCCCAGGCGGGAGATGGACGCGAGGGCGTCATCCATGACGCGCTGGATCTTCGCGAGCTGCGCCTTCCCGCGCACCTTGCGGCTGCGGCGGAAGGAGAACGTCGTCTGGTTCCCGACAGCGCCCACCTGCTGGCCCGTCAGCTCGTACCCAAGGCTCCCGTAGCAGTCGATCGCAACCTGCGAGAGGTCGCTCTCGACGGTCGTGCGCGCATACTCGTAGGACTGGTAGCCGCCACCCGCCCAGGCGCTCTCTGCCTCCGCCGCGTCACCGGGGCAACCGGCCGGGATCGCCGCGCGCTCGGCCGCGCCCTCGATGGGCTTCCCGCACTTCTCGCAGAAGGCGGCGTCTTCTTCTAGCCTGTTCCCGCAGTGCTTGCAATACATCTGGTTCTCCTTCCAACGCGATGCCCTAAAATGAGATCAGGGATCCTTCCGAACGTCCCCATCGTGGACTTTCGAGATAAACAATCCGTAAACTCCCGATAAACTCGGCGATTTACGTCTCGTTTATCTTCCGTTTACCTCCGTGTGGTTTCATGGCCCGCAGACGAGCAAACCAGAGAGGAGCGTCGTGGCACGAATACTGGTGGTCGAAGACGACCGCAACGCGAACAGGCTCTTGTGCGCCGTGCTGCGCAAGGACGGCCACGAGGCGCTCTCGGCCGCGGACGGGCAGGAGGCGCTCGGCGTCCTCGACGGGCAGCACGTCGACCTCATAGTGAGCGACCTCATGATGCCGAACCTGAACGGCATGGAGCTTATCCGTCGGCTGCGCGAGGCCGGCTGGGACACCCCCGTGCTGATCCTCACCGCCCGGGAGGAGGCCGAGGTGCTCCACGCGGGCTTTCTGGCGGGAGCAGACGACTACCTGACCAAGCCCGCCGACCTGAAGGAGCTCATCTTGCGCGTGCGCGCCCTCCTGCGCCGTGCGGGCGCGACCAGCCCGGACAGGCTCGCCGTGGGAGCGACCGTGCTCGACCCGGCCCAGATGACCGTCGAGCGAGGAGGAACCAAGACGGTCCTGCCCCCGAAGGAGTTCCAGCTCCTGTTCAAGCTGCTCTCGAACCCCGGGCGCGCTTACACGAGGATGCAGCTCCTCGACGAGATATGGGGATGGGACACCGAGAGCGCGGAGGCGACCGTGAACGTGCATGTGAACAGGCTTCGGTCGCGGTTCGCGGGCTGCGGCGACTTCGAGATACGCACGGTGCGCGGCATCGGCTACTGCGCGGAAACCGACGGCCGTGGCGAGTAAGGGGACCGAGGGGGATCCTCGGGATGAGCTGGACGCCCTGCGCTCCGTGGCCCTCGGCGCGGTGCTCGTCGCCGTTTTCGCCGGGACCATCGCACTCATCTGCAGCGTCATAGGGGTGCTCGGCTACGCTCTCGTGGAGCTCGGGTGCATCACGTTCGAGCAGCTCACCTCGGCTCCCTCCGTCATCCTCACCATGCTCGTCGCCGGGGCCATCCTGGCGGCCATCATCTGCTACGCCGTGAACTACTCCCTCGCCCGTCCCCTGCGGAGGATGACGCTGGCGATGGGGCACCTGGCGTCGGGGGACTTCGGCTATCGGCTCGAATCCCCCGAGCGATTCAAGCTGCGCGAGGCCCGCGAGTTCGAGAGGAGCTTCAACGTGGCCGCGGCCGAGTTGGAGGGGACGGAGATGATGCGCGCCGGGTTCATCAGCGATTTCTCGCACGAGTTCCGCACGCCCATCAACTCGCTCTCGGGCTTCGCCCAGCTCCTCCGCGACGACGGCCTCACGGAGAACGAGCGCCGGGAGTACGCCGGCATCATCGTGGACGAGGCCGCGCGCCTGGCAGGGCTTTCCGAGCGGATCCTGCTCCTCTCGAAGGTTGAGGCCGCGACCATCCTTCCCCATGCGGAAGACGTGGACGTGGCCGAGCAGCTGAGGAGGTGCGCGCTCGTCTTGGAGACGAGGCTGGAGGATGCCGGTGTGCGGCTCGACCTCAGCCTGGACGACGCGCACGTCTGCGGCAATGCCGATTACCTCATGCAGGTGTGGATGAACCTGCTCGACAACGCCATCAAGTTCTCGCCGGCGGGGAGCCGTGTGAGCGTTGCCCTGTACGGCGGCCGCGCCCGGGAGGAGGGGCGGGCGGGCGGCTCGGACTCCATCGCTGTCTGGGTGTCCGACGAGGGCGAAGGCATGGACGCCGACACGAGGCGCCATGTGTTCGATCGATTCTACCAGGGCGATTCGTCGCGATCGGCCCAAGGGTCGGGGCTGGGCCTCTCGCTCTGCAAGCGCATCGTCGAGCTGCACGGCGGCACCGTGGAGGCGCAGAGCGCGCCGGGCAAGGGCTCCGTCTTCGAGGTGCGGCTTCCCCGCAACGTCGAAGAAGGCATGGCGCGGCGATGAGCGGGAAGGAAGGCGCACGAATGGAAGGATCCGCCGGGCCTCGTGATCGTCGGCAGGGAGCGCAGCATGCAGGCTACGTCGTTTCGTTCCTCGGAAGCGTGGTGCGCGCGATGTTCATGCCGAGCGGCTACGTGGTCGCCTCATGCCCCCTCGTCATCGCCGCTCTCATGGCTTGGGCGTTCTTGCTCGGCGGCCGCGAGAGCCCCTTCTCGGCGCCCGCCTACCTCGTGTCCGGCTGGGCGCTGCTCGTCATCTCGATCTGGGTGGCCCGGTGCCCTGCCAAGGCTGGGCTGCGGATCCTTTGCGAGAGGAGCAGGTTCTTCGACAGGCTGGTGACCGACCCCGACTACCGCCTCCACGCCAGCACGGCCGTCGGCTTCGCCCTCTATCTCGCCTGGGGCGCCTTCAACCTCGCATCGAGCATCTTCTTCGCGTCGACGTGGCTGCTCGTCCTCGGCGCCTACTTCCTGCTGTTCGGAGGGATGAGGGCCCTCCTCTTCCTGCAGCTGCTCTCCGGAAGCTACACGATCGAGAAGGGCTGCAGCATCGAGCGTGTTTGCGGGGCGCTCCTCATCGCCTCCGTTCTCGTCCTGTCGGGCATCGTGACCCATGTGATGGCCGGGTCGGGCGCGTACCGATACGAAGGCGACCTCATATACATGATGGCGCTGTTCGTCTTCTACTCCCTTATCAGCTCCATCGTGAGCTACGCGAAGCTGAGGCGGAAGGACCCCGTCATCGCCACCATTCGGCGCATCAACCTTTCCGTGGCGCTCGTCGCGCTCTTCGCCCTCGAGACTGCGATGCTCTCGACCTACGGGACGACGCCGGCGGACGAGCAGCTTTCTTTCGTCATGCCGATCATCACGGGAACGGTGATCGCCGTCGTCATAGCGATCCTGGGAATCAAGTCGATCATCACAGCGAGCCTGCGATTGAAAGCCGAGAGGATGAAGTGCGCCCCGCAGATCGTACAATTTCAGCGTCTACTCGAATCAACTGGCCTCGATACAATAGAAGATCTAGGTGTCTCGTGTAATGCGCTGCTAGAGATTGCATCCTCTGGCGAACGAAGCAATGAAGAGTCTTCTAGGTTCTAGGATGAAGCAACCTTGCTCTGAACGTCGTTATCCCTCCACTGTGAAGGCGTTATGCCGAACTGACGCCGGAAAGCATCAGTGAAGCTGCTCTGATGCGCATATCCCACAAGACGGCTTATCTCGACCGCTTTCAAGTCGGTTGTTTCGAGCAGTTTACGGGCCTCTTCCATGCGGACCTCGCGCAGGTATTCTGCAACGCATAATCCCATCTGCTCCCTGAACACTTCGCACAGACGTGTTCTGCCGACGAAGAGCTCGTCAGCGATCGATTGCAGCGTGATGTTCTCCGCGTAGCGCGAATCGATCAGCATCTGCGCTTCGCGCGCAAGCCTCCTCTCCTCGGTCGAGGGCTCCCGAGGATCGTCGCAATTCGCGTTAACGGCGTCATCCAGAAGCCGCGCAACGATCTCCTTCATCCTTCCTTCGCAGAAGCAAGCACCTCCCGCGCTCGTCGCCCAGGAGTGCCCCATGCTCTCCAACGCGTCTCCGATTTCACGGGAGTGAGTATTGGTGTCGCAGCTGCAAAGGTAGGAGACGAGCGTTTCGCGCTCGCTGTCAGTAAGGCCAGGAAGCTCATCGAAGAAGTTCGGTGTCATGCATAGCGTATATGAACGGTGGTACTCGTTTGGCATAAGGTCGAACGACACAGCGCCGCCTTTCTGCCTAAAAGAAAGAATATTGCGCTCTCGGAGATAGCGGGACTGGACGGGACATAGCCTTGCCGAACAATCGGTCATGGATGTAACGCATACATAGTCGTCGGGAAACTCAACGAGCCGCGTCTGCTCGTTGATGCTGAACTCGTGAAATGTGTACAAGCAGTTCTCGCCAATGCTGTGCGCCCATAACAGTCCCCGCCCGAACTCGTCATCGCGTATGCTGAGCGAACCGTGACGAGACGGCCGCTCTTTCAACCCAAGCTGTTCCATCTGCGGAACGAAGAACGTATGCAGATTGGAGGATACGTCGCTTATCATTCTGAACCCCGTTTTCTGAAAAGGTCAACCTGTTCGCCGACGTTCGACGCCGCGTTGAGGATTGCGTTCGCATCGTTTAGCGTTGCGTTCGCTTTTTGGAAAACCTAGACCCGTGTGAGACGTTTTCGAGAATAATAGCCTAGCTATGTTAGACAAAGGTAACTTAGCAGCATGAACGGTCGTTTTTGGGAAAGGAATTACGCAAAACATGAAATCGACGAAGATAGTATCGCTCCTTCTCGCAGGAGCGCTTGCTGCAGGCGCATTGGCCGGATGCAGCCAACCGTCCAACAATGGCGCCGAAGAGCAGAAGAGCAGCGCGTCCCAAGAGCAGGTCGCCCAGAAAAGCACCGCGGAGCAGGAGGCAGAGCGGCTCTTGTCCGATCTTTCGGGAAGCTATCAAGAGCTGTTCCCGGTTCTCTTCGATGAGCAGTATGACCAGCTTTGGCTCGATGATTCGGCGGCGATCGTCGGCGAGGCCGATGCCTCTGCGAGCGCCGAGATGCTCAAGGGCTCTGTGAGCGGCGGCATTTGGGGCGAAGAGGCCATGGAGGCTTACGGGGAAGAGGGTGGTCCTTTCTACTGCGGATGGTTGGAGGGCCTTGCGGAACTGACGATAGACGGCGACGCGATGGAGATCAGCGGCAAGGATGCCACTGGCAAAGAGCTCTTCTCTAACACTTACCACTACAGCGGAATGGCTGGTGACCTTTATGTGTTCGAGAGCGATGACGATGAGGCGGGCACCTACAAATACTTCGCCTTCCTGCCGGACACCCCCGAAAGCACCTTCCATATCGAATTCCGCTATGGTGCCGATGATGCCGACTTCGGCGAATGGATGGCCGGCGATTACGCTTACTGGATGGCCGCCGGCTTCCCTGTGGATTCCACTCAGCAGATGATCGAAGACTGCATCAAGCTCTTCTGCGACGAGAACTTAGCAGGGGAAGCCGAATAGCACCTTTCGATCAAATCTCCCTCCAAAGGCGGCCTGGCGACGGGCCGCCTTTCATTTATCCCGTTTTCGCTTTCGGCTTTTGTTCGCAGAGGTTCGGAACCAGTCCGCGTTTTGCTTCTGACGCCCGAATCTTCGATAGGTTCTAGCTTGAGCGTTTCATAGAGCATTGAAAGGAGTTCGCATACATGCAGCATGATGAATCGTTGCCGGAATCTCCAGCAAAGCCATCCGGGTCTCCCCCTGATGGCACGAGCGAACCGCCGCGCAAGCTGGGATTAGGTTATCTTCTCGGTTTTGCAGGCCGCAAGCGCTGGCTGCTCTCTGTGGGTTGCGCCCTATCAGCAGTGGCCATGCTGCTCACATTCGGTCCCTATATCTGCATCTGGCTCGTCGCGCGCGACCTCATCGCGGTCGCACCTGACTGGACGGCAGCAGAGAACCTGGCGCTTTACGGTTGGCTCGCGTTCTTCCTGGCCGTTGCGAGCCTCGTGCTGTACTTCTTCGCGCTGCTCTGTACCCACGCATGCGCCTTCCATACGGCGAGCAACTTGCGGAAAGCCTGTCTGGATCATCTTATGAAGGTGCAGCTCGGATACTTCGACACCCATGCGTCGGGCGCGCTCCGGCGCGTCATCGACGGGTGCGCTGGCTCCACAGAGGGGCTCATAGCGCACAAGACGCCCGATACGGCCGGATCCATCGCTATGGTGCTAGGACTTGTTGTCACGTTATTCGTCTTCGACTGGCGCATGGGCCTTGCTTGTCTGATCGCGGCCGGCCTCGCTATTGCGTGCATGTTCTCCATGATGGGGGGCAAGAACGCACACTTCATGCAGCGTTACATGCAGGCGCAGGTGAATATGGCCAAGACCGGAACCGAATACGTGCGCGGCATCCCCGTCGTGAAGGTCTTTCAGCAGACCGTCTTCTCGTTCAAGGCCTTCCACGACGCCATTATCGAATACTCCGAAATGGCTGAGAACTATACAGTGAAGGTGTGTGCCAAGCCGCAGGTGACGTCTCTCACGGTCATCACAGGCATCGCTATCTTCCTCGTGCCGGTGGTCATCCTCCTCGCTCCTGGTGCTGAGGCGGAGGGTTTCGCCGCGTTCGCGGGTTTTATAGCCGATTTCGCGTTCTATGCGATCTTCTCCGCCATTATCGCCACCGCCATAACGCGCCTCATGTTCGTGATGGAAGAGTTTGAAATCTCAGCTGATGCGGCGAACAGAACCCACGACATCTTGAGTTCGCCCGTCCTCGCAGAACCCGTGCATCCTGAGAGTCCACGAGCACATGACATCGCCTTCGATGACGTCTGCTTCCGCTACGAAGGCGCAGACCGCGATGCCCTGACCGACGTGAGCTTCGAGGTTCCCAAAGGAGCCACGGTCGCCTTGGTCGGACCTAGCGGTGGAGGCAAGACCACGGCGGCGAGCCTGGTCCCGCGCTTCTGGGATGTCAGTGCCGGTTCGGTGCGAATCGGCGGTATCGACGTGCGCGCGATCGACACGGCCGAGCTCATGCAGAGCATCGCCTTCGTATTCCAGGATAACCGGCTGTTCAAAAAGTCCATCTACGAGAACGTCGCCGCGGCTCGTCCGGATGCCACGCGCGAAGATGTGGCATCCGCGCTGGCCGCCGCTCAATGCGATGACATTCTCGCCAAGCTTCCCGACGGCGTTGACACGGTGGTGGGTACGGCCGGCGTCCATCTTTCAGGCGGCGAGAAGCAGCGCATCGCGCTCGCCCGCGCTATCTGCAAGCAAGCGCCCATCGTTGTGCTCGACGAGGCAACGGCCTTCGCCGATCCGGAGAACGAGGCGCTCATCCAAAAGGGTTTCGCCGAGTTGGCTAAGGACCGCACCGTGCTCATGATCGCTCACAGGCTCTCCACGGTCGTGGGGGCCGACAAGATCGTGGTCATCGAGGATGGTCGCGTCGTGGAGCAGGGAACCCATGACGAGCTGCTAGCTCGCAACGGTCTTTATGCCCGTATGTGGGAGGAATATCAGCGTGCGGCCCTTTGGCGGATCAAGTCGGACTCCTCGGTTGAGGACGAGGCCGTGGTCGTGTGCGAATCATCTGTGTCGGAAGGGGGTGAACGATGATGGGAATGAGAGAGAAGTACGCGCTCACTGCGGAGGGCGCGAAGAATATCCGTCTCGGCGCCTTCTGGACCGTGGTTGTGAACCTTGTCGCCATGTTCGGCATAGGGTTCTTCTTCTGCCTGATGGAACAACTCATCGCATCATTGACGGAAGGAGCGGCGCTGCCCGACATGGTTCCGTATGCGGTGGGACTCGTCATTTTCGCAGTCGTGCTCTGGGTAGCGCACTGGTTCCAGTACGACTACACCTACGGCAAGACCTATCGCGAGAGCGGCAAACAGCGCATCAGCTTGGGCGAGCGCATGCGAGAGCTTCCGCTGTCGTTCTTCGGCAAACGCGATCTGGCAGACCTGACGGAAACCATCATGACCGATGCAACCACGATGGAACACGTCTACTCTCACGTGCTGCCGTATCTTTACGGCACCTATATCTCGACTGCGATCATCGCGGTGTGTCTTCTGGTGTTCAACTGGCAGCTGGCGATAGCGGCCCTTTGGTCGGTTCCGGTCGCCTTCGCCATCCTGTTCTGGTCGCGTCGCTTCTCCGCGCCGCTCATGCGCAAGACGCGCGCCTGCGCGCTCGCCATGACGGAGAACACCCAAGAGATGCTGGAGTGCGTCCGCGAGATTCGCGCCACCAATCAAGTCGCATCTTACCTCAAGCAAGCCGACAGCTACATCGACCGACTTGAGAAGACGATGTTCAGATCGGAGGTCGGGGCGGGCATTCCCGTCCAGCTCGCTCAGGCTATCATGCGCTTCGGCATTGCTACGGCCATCCTCGCAGGTTCGCTTATGCTTGCCGACGGCTCCATTGGGTTCATGGTCATGTTCGGCTTCCTGCTCGTAGTCTCCCGCATCTACGCCCCCTTCGATCAGTCGATGCTCATGCTCGCCGAGCTGTTCATGGCCACCGAGGTTGCGGCTCCTCGCATGAAGGCGCTCTACGATGAGGTTGCTGCCACAGGAAGCGAGGACTTCTCGCCCCAGGGCCACGATGTGACGTTCGAGGACGTTACATTCTCCTACGGTGAAGGCGACGAGCCCGTCGTCAGCAACGTATCCTTTGTCGCAAAAGAGGGCGATGTGACCGCACTGGTCGGTCCCTCCGGATCAGGAAAATCGACCCTCACCAAGCTGGCGGCGCGCTTCTGGGATGCCGACGACGGTCGCGTTCTCGTGGGAGGCGTTGATGCGTCCACTATCGATCCCGAAACGCTCCTAGAGGATTATTCCGTGGTCTTCCAGGACGTGCTGCTCTTCGACGACACAGTGATGGGCAACATCCGCCTCGGTCGCCGCGACGCGACGGACGAAGAAGTATTAGCAGCCGCCAAGGCCGCCATGTGCGACGATTTCGTGCGCAAGCTGCCGCAGGGCTATGACACTATGATCGGAGAGAACGGCAGCAAGCTTTCGGGCGGTGAGCGCCAACGCATATCGATCGCCCGCGCGCTTTTGAAGGATTCGCCCATCGTCCTACTGGATGAGGCGACCGCATCTCTCGATGTAGAGAACGAATCTCAAGTGCAAGAAGCGCTTTCCAATCTGCTCGCAGGAAAGACCGTCATCGTTATCGCGCACCGTATGCGCACGGTGATGAACGCCGACAAGATCGTGGTGCTCGACGAAGGGCGTGTCGTAGAGCAGGGATCTCCGGCTGAACTATTGGAGCAGAACGGTCTGTTCTCTCGCATGGTGAGACTTCAATCTGAAAGCTCCGGGTGGTCTTTAGTCGGCACAACAGCATCAGGGAAGGATTAATTTGAAAGTTCAAAAGTGCGATGATCAATCTTATGTAGAGTTTTGTCAGGCCATTTTGCTTGCTAGATAGTCAATGTTCGGTCAGCGAAACAATGTCGACTCTTCGTCTCATGCGAGGTTTGAGCGTGGCAGAGCTTGCTCGAAGGACGAATATTGAGAAGAAACGGCTCTGGTATATTCTCGATGGTCAACGCGAAATGCGCGTAGATGAGTTCCTTAAGCTTTGCGTTGCTTTAGGAGTCGACCCACGAAAGTTCGTCACTCGCGAGATTGTCGACGAAGTGGCCTCGGCCACTAAGCGCAGCATCGAGAATCACGGTCGCTGGAATGTTCGTTAAACTGACGAGCGCCCTGCATCTGCAGGGCGCTCGCTTTGGGTGGGACTTCTACTCGCTATCGCAGGCTCATTCGTCTTTGCTATCCTCCTCTTCTGCATCCTCCTCCTTCTCTTCGCTTTCGGTTTCATCGTCGGCGCGATTGCAGCGCTTCTCACGCAGCACGGCCAGCGTGCCAAGGGGACGGTTCCCTTGGGGTTTGTTCGCGAATCAGGATGCCTTCATCACGAAGACCTGCCATCACTCTCTCGATATGTCGCTTGCTCATTCCTAAGCCAACCGCGATACTCTGTGCACTAATTTTCGGATTGCCTGCGACAAGGCGCAGCACTCGCTCTGCGGTCGTCACGGCCTTGCTATTGGCATTACCGACATCATTACCGACATTACCGACATCACTACTGACCGGCTCTTTAACTAGGGGCAAAGGATCGTAGACCGCTCCGGGTTCATCCGCTCTCTGAGCACCGGCCTCCCGTAACCGGCGGACATCAAGGCGGCCACGGGTTTGCACGGCTGCGGGCGGCGTGACGTTCCGAGATTGTGGATTTACCTTTTGGGTGGAACGAATGGGAACCAATAGCGTATAATTCAACAGCATGCGGGCGTCGCCAAGTGGTAAGGCCCAAGCTTCCCAAGCTTGTATTCGCGGGTTCGAGTCCCGTCGCCCGCTCCATGAACTTCCCGACCCTGCCTTCCGGTGGGGTCTTTTTTTGACGCGGATACGGTTTGGGGTGCGGATGGCCGCTCTTTGGAGATAATCTCGCATAGTGCAACGTCCTTGCGCGAAACGAGACCCCAATGGATGCAGCCTTCCGATACCTCAAATGGAACGACGATGTCGTCGGCCTCGTCGCGCCCGACTTATCGGTGCGCTTCGCGGAGCCGCGCTTCAACACGACGGTCGGCCTGTACACCCACGGCCAAACGTCCTGGACGCCCGACCAGTTCCTGCAGTTCCTCTCCGAGCGCATCATGAGTCCGGCCCGGCGCGACATAGAGCGCCTCTTGTTCCGTTGCGGCCTGTCGGAGTACGACGTGTTCAAGATCGCCGATGCCACTCGCGCCATCAACCCCCGCGACGAGCTGTGGCTGGCCCCGACCCCCGATGCTTCCATGGCCGAGGCGGCCACGGAGGTCTTCGACGCCATCTTCCTGCAGCGCACCGATGCGGCGGGAGACAGCGTCGATACGCCGGAGGGTGCGAACGTGAAGCGCTATGGGGCGAGTCGGGGTGCCTACGGCATCGTAAAGCAGCGCATCAGCCCGCTTTCCACCGACGTCGAGTCGGAGGTGGCCGCGTTCCTGCTGGCCGAGGTGCTGGGCGTGCCCTGCTGCCGCGCGTGGCGCTTCGGCGACGACGCGGTGTTCAGCGCATTCGAGTACGACTTCACCTGCGAGTACCTGGTGCATATGCGCCGTTTGTTCGACGGTCCGCGCGGCGAGAACGAGCTGGAGAACCTGCTGGCCGTGCGCCCTCAGTACGCCGACGACCTCTACCGGATGATCGCCTTCGACTTCATCACACGCCAGGACGACCGGCACCTGTCGAACATCGCCGTGCTGGTGACAGAGGGCGGCGAGTCGTTCTACCCGCTCTACGACAACGGGCGCAGCCTCTTCTACGAGGACACCGAGTCCTTCGCGCGGAAAGCCGCCGCCGACCCGCGCGCTTTCGCCACTACTTTCGGCTACGTCGGCACCTACTGGGACCACGCTCGCGACATTGCCGCTAAGGGCGTGCGCTTCGGCGACCTGCTGAACCTCGACGTGGATCCGCGCACCATTCGCGCCCTTCTCGTTGAGGCCGGCTTCACCGACTACCGCCTGGAAGCCGCCACGGAATGGATCGCGAATGCGGTGGAATGCCTGAAGTCGCTGGGATGATGAAGGGCGAGCCAAGGGAACCGTTCCTCTGACCTACTCGTGACTTAAAGGTCGAAACCCTCGGGGGCTAGGGCAATCGCTTCTCGGGCGAGTTTCTTCTCGCCCATAGCCGGAGGTAAGCGAAGCCGATGAGGGCGGGCGGAACCGGCGCCGCTGCCTGCGCCGCATAGATTCCGATGAATCCGCAGCCCAAGGGGGCCGCCAGGAGCCAGGCTAGCCCCATCCTCATGATGAAGGCGTCGATGAGAGAGTTCGCAAGGGCCAGCTTCGGCGTGCCCAGCAGGGCGACCCCGAGGGATGCGACGAAAGCGCGGCGCTGCCTTCCAGAAGGGACGGCGCATGATCTGCGGATACTGACATGGAAAGCCTTTCGATGGGGGTGAATACAAAAAGAGAACGGACGCTTGCCCGTTCTCGTGCCCATCGTTCATGTGCGCAAGCCGAAACAACCTGAGGCGGGTTTTCACGGCCGACGATTGCTCAGGCTCTGCTCCGGTCAGCGTCTCGTCCGTATGCTCCCGAAGCCATCCCAATGCAGAGTTTCATGGCTGTTCCTGTCGATATTTGCAAACGCGAGGATTATCCCACCGGGCAAACGTGCTGGCAAGTAGCTGTTGTGCTGCAGTCGCTTTCATGTGCTCAGGAATAACAACGAATGCCGACTGTTGCCTCAGAGCGCTACTTAGCCTTAAATAGCGCAGAATACGGTTGTATAATCCATTGAAATCAGAAGAAAGATCAATCGTGGTGGTCGGCATGTCTTCCTCTTTTGATGAAACCTGAAGTATTTTCTTGAGGACGATCGAAAAGCACCGATGGTGAACCAGCAATCGGAAGCTTACGTTAAACATCTATGACCGCGCAGAGGCGGACGAACTCATCGACGTGCATGGAGTGCTGCCCGTTGAGGACGTACCAGAGGCGCTTCCTGCCCACGTCGATCCGGCGGGCGAGCTCGGCCACGCTGATGCTGCGGTCCTGTCGGGCGCGCTCTATCCTCGTGACTATGAGATCGGCCTGGTTCATCCGTCTCCTTGCTCTGAGCTCGCTCCCGGCATCTGGCGCAGGGGCGCGAACCCTTGGAGGTTCTCGAATCGTCGCAAACCGTACCAATTCTCCTGCTACGTATGGGGAAAAGGGCCTACTATAGGGCGGGTTGTTCCCATTTTGGGAACACATGAGGGCAACGAAAGGATGTAGCGATGCGGGAGTCACCTGGCTACGTTTGTTCAGGGGTCATCTGAAAAATGCAACCAATTTTGCTCGAACGCCCGTTCCATCACATTTATTGACGTCAGAGACGCGGAGGAAGATGGGCTATGCGAAAAGCATTCGTATTATGATGCAAACATATGCTTGTTGAGAGAAGGATTGCGGCATGGTGGTATCGAAAAGGAAGTCTCTCGCTGGCATAAATGGCATCCCTTTGGAGCAGGACCAATATGCCGACCCCGTCGTGTTTGGGGTCTCCTCGCGCGCATCCATCGCAAGAGGGACAGTAGGCAAGGTGCTGCTCCCTGGCGGGAGAGTCTGGAACGTCGGAAACATCCTGCGCAAACGCGAGTACGGCGGGGAGTTGTTCGGAAGTTTTGTCGTCCACTACTCGCTCAAGGTCGGAGGATCAGAGAAGGACGTCTGGTGGGAAGACGGCAGATGGTTCTCTCGCGAAGGGGCATAAGGTATAAGGCAGAAGACCGAGGTTAACCTTCCCAGATCGGACTGAATTCCCCGCATGGCTTCACAAGATCGTCGGCTATTGTGGCGCGCCCCTTTCGAGGACGCGCCACGAAACACTTTTGCTCGACCCCCGTACGGCAGACGAGCTCGGTCATACCAGCGCTTCGGGTCATAGCCTGAAGGTCGTTGGCTCGAATGCAGCCCTCGCGACCAATAAAACACCAGGTCGGAACGTAATCTCTGACCATATTTATTCTCTTGAGCAGCTCTATGTGGGCGAATATGGGCTAATTATTTGGCTAAAATACCGTGGAACAACCTGCAACCTGGGAAACCCCGTGAAACGCCAGGGTCATTAACCCAAAACCCTGCCAATCGGCGATCCTGCGATTCCATATTGCGAACGCAAAGCTTCGCGTCCTCCTCCCTTCGTAGAAAAATCCTCTCGCGCCCCTCCGATGGGGCGAATAGAACCGAATAGAACCGAAAAACACCCCTCTCGTTTGCTGCTTACCCGTCCATTCCCAATAATCTATCCAAATATCAAAGAAGAGATGTTTCTTTTCGGAAAGCCGAAGACGGAGAAACGAGCGGGGGGATCTCAGCAGCTTTTTCAAATACCAAAGCGATGGGGGCCGCTAATGGGTCCGGCGATCGCAGCCCTGCTGGTTTGATTTGATAGGCAGGCCGTAGCGTTGCTCAATCTTGAATCGCGTTTGCTTCAGCCGCCCGGCGATGTGCAGATGAGCTGAATGACAGAGCAGATCCGGTGTTTTCCGGATCTGCTCGGTATCGTCAGGTCAAGTGGAAGAGCCGGTCTTCATAAGAACTCATGCTTCATCTGCAACTGCCCAGAAGAAAGGCGGCAGCCGCAATTGCTAGTTCAACGTTACGTCGTAAGATGCCAGCGTCTCGTAAGTGTCATTATCCCAGACCTCAATAACCATCTCGACGTTCGTCATTTCGCTAACGCTTGCGATATCATCGGAATCGGCATAGAAGAACGCGCCCTCTGCCAGCTTGCCAGGCAATACGACTTCGCCGCCCCAGAAATCGACCATCTTGCCATTGACGGAGCACGCATCAGAGGGAACCGTTACGTAGATGGACTTGTCGGATTTATTGTTCACGTCAACAACGTAGCCCGGGCCTTCCCATTCGTCGCTCTTCTTCGCCACGACGTCAATCGTCCACATGTCGTCGTCAACAACGGTGACGGGAGTGAAGGAGGCATCGTAGGTCACTCCGCTGTCGGCAGAAGTAGCGTCATCTCCCTCGTCACTAAGGATGCCCTCCACGCTCGCGGCATCTTCTTTGATCTTCGCTGCCTCTTCTGCGCTGACCTTCTGGAAGGTCATCTCCTCGCCATCAACAGCAATCGTAAGCTCTTCGCCATTCAGTTTGCCCGTTACGGAACTGCCTTCGATGGTCAGCGTGAGCTCGGTACTGCTCTTTGCTTCCCAAGTGCCCGATATTTCCTCGCCCATCACATCAAGAACAGCAGTTTTGTCTTCGTTGAGGTCGAGTACGACGTTCATGCCGAACGCCTCCATGACCGCAATGTCGTCTTCGGTTGCGCCTGCTACGTTCGTCATCTTCCAGCTTCCCTGGAAGTACGCCGAAGCGTCTTTCTGCGCGCCGCTGCAGCCGGTAAACGCAAGGCTCAAAGCGATTACGAGCGCCAGCGCGGTGATTGATAACAGTCTCTTCATGATTTCCGTCCTCCTCAGTTCGAACGTTTTGTTCGTGAGACGGTTGCCTCACACCGCTATTGATACACTTCGAAAGTCTGCTAATCCATTACCTCGTTGTGTATTTTCTCGGGGCAAAAGAAAAATACTTAAATTGAGTAGTGTCGCTGTCTTATTGTACAACCGCAGTTCAATCGCATGATTTCTGAATCAAAGGGCCTAAATCGAATACTTCGGTTCTGCAAGTCGATGCGCGGACAATGTTTTGCTGGCATAATAAGCCGTGAGACTCGATCTTTTTCCTATCTGCTGCATGCAACGATATGAATGGGGGTTGTGCGTATGAGAAGGATGGTCGGCATCATTCTTTCGTTGGCGCTCGCCTGCGGGCTGTTGCTCGATGCCGGCTGCGTCCGCTCGCCGAGCAACCAGCCGACTACCATCACCATCTGGCACGTCTACGGTGGCCAGACAGATTCTCCGCTCAACGATCTCATCGATGTTTTCAACAACACGGTTGGCGTCGAAGAGGGCATCCGGGTTGAGGTCGCCATGGTGTCGGACAACAAGAACATCCACAACGGCATCATTGCCGCAGCGGCGGGAGAGCCAGGGTCGCCGAAGCTGCCCGATATGTTCGTTTCCTATCCGAAGACCGTTCTTGCTCTGCCTGATCAGAGCATCCTTGTCGATTATCGCGATTACTTCACCGAAGACGAGCTTGCAGCCTTCGTGCCAGCTTTTCTGGAAGATGGCGAAGTCGACGGCCATCTTGTGTGTTTGCCCGTTGCCAAGTCAACAGAGTTGCTCTTCGTCAACAAAACCGATTTCGACCGCTTTTCCGCTGCAACAGGCGTAACCCTTGACAGTTTGAGAACGTGGGAGGGTCTCTTTGACGCTTGTTGCGTCTACGAGGAATGGACCGACAGCCTTACGCCGGATATCGAAAGCGACGGGAAGGCGTTTCTCGCCCATGATTACCACTTCGATTACTTCCAAGTGGGCATTGAGTCTCTCGGAACGTCGTTTTTCGACGGTGACGACATCTCGTTCAGCTCGACGTTCGCCCGCGTGTGGCAGCCTTATGCGCGCGCGGCAATCAGCGGAGGCCTGTGGCTGGGAGGCGGCTATGCGACCGATCCCCTTCGGACGGGGGAGGCGGTTGCCAGCGTTGGCTCTTCGGCGAGCGTTCTGTATTACACCAACGAAGTAATTCGCGCCGACAACACCTCCGAAATCGTCGAGTTCGACATCATGCCCGTCCCGACATTCGCCGGCGGGGAGAAGATGGTGATGCAGCGAGGGGCAGGGATATGCACGGTAAAGTCGACGCCCGAAAAGGAGCAAGCCGCCATCCGGTTCCTGAAGTGGCTTACCGACCCCGAGCGCAATAGCCAATTTGCCGTAAGCACCGGCTATATGCCCGTTGTTCAGGAGGCGTACGATTCCTATTTGCCACAATGCATTGAAAAGCTAACCGACCAAAGATACGTTGAGCTTTATCGCGCCTACATAGAAACCCAGCGGGACTACCTGTTTTACAAAGCCCCTCAAACCGATTCGTATCTGCAGCTTGAAGATGCTTTCGAGTCGAACGTGCGAAAGCATCTCTCGGCGGCGCGCAACAGCTTCATCGAATCCGGAGACGAAAGCGGCGCGGCTCTCGACAGGCTCATCGCCGATAGCTACGAGCAGTTCAAGAAGGGATTCTGATAATCCGGCAGCATGGACCCCGGTTACGAGCCATGCGATCGCGGAATGATGGCCTAGCATCTGCTTGTCGGGAGGTCAGATTCCCATAGATTGAAACCGGATTCTCGGTTGGCGAAAGGAGGGAGTCGCGCATGAACCGCATACGGCAGATGACCGAGCTTATGCATGCGACGCGCAAGGAAGTCTCCATGCGGCGCAAGCTTGTCGCATATTGGGCTTCGATGATCTTCGTCCTGCTTGCTGCGATGCTCGTCCTCGCCAGCTTGTTCGGCGTGTTCTCCATCAGGGAGAGCAACCTCCGTCACGCACTCGATGCCCATCATACCAGCACAGTGGCAAGCGTCAAAAAGCAAACGAGCGTGCTTGCCGCCCATGCCATCGCGTTGTCTCAGGAATCTTCGAACGCCCTTGATCACCAGCTGCTCACCCATCCCACATCCAAGCTCAACGACGACCCGGAGGGCATTGCCTGCGCCGAACGCGCGTTGTTCTCCGTGTTGCGCACCGCGCTTGAGACGAGTCCGTGCAGCGGCGCTTTCGTCATCATCGACGCCACTGTCAACACACAGATCGACAACGCCGAAAACTCTCGCGCCGGTGTGTACATCAGGTTTGCGAATCTCAGTGTAAGCGAGGTTGTCGGTCAAGATATCGTTCTATTTCGCGGGACGCCCCAAATCGCTCGGGAAAACAGCCTCGAGCTCCATAATCGGTGGAGGCTGGAGTTCGACAGCTCTCTTATGCCCGGATACGAAACGATGCTCCGCGGTTCGACCGGGAGGGTTTCGGAAAGCTGCCGATGGACAAGCCGTTCGCAGCTTCCCGGCACCTGGGAGGGCGTGGTCATGGTCGTCGCTCCTGTCTGCTCTTCGAACGGAACGGTTCGCGGGGTGTGCGGTCTGGAATTGAACGATTTGCTTTTCAGCCTGTCCCATCCCGCGCAAGATAGCGAGTACGGCTCTGTGATGACGGCCGTAGCCCCTGTAAGCAACGGCGTTGCGGACTTGTCCAAGGGCATGACCGGAGAGCTCAAATCAACGTATCTGTCCGACGCCGAAAAACTCTACGTTCGCGAGGGCTCCGGCTTCAACGTGTATGAGGCGTCAAATGGCACGTTCGTCGGCCTTCACACGCCGCTTGGCCTGCAGACAACAGACGGCGAGGACGTGTGCGCCATCACCCTCGTTCCCCAAGAGTATTACAGCGCGATGGCCTTCGCCGACCGCATGAAGATCATCGTCGCCTCTTCGCTCCTGTTCGTCGTCGCGCTTATGCTGTCCCGGTATTTGTCGCGTCGATTCGTAAGGCCGATATCCGATGCGGTTGACGCCCTCAAAGCGGACGGATCCATCGGGGACGGCCTGACGGGTTTTTCCGAAATAGACGCGCTCGTTTCAGTATTGGATTCGAAAGCGACGAGCATCAAGCCGAGCTTGCTTCCTCCCGATGTCGCCTCTTTGCTCGATGAGTTTTCGGCTCGTTTCGCCACGCTTACCGCCACGGAGCGCAAGATAGTAAAGCTTTATGCCGACACCTTGGAAACGAGCGAGGTCGCCGAGCGTCTGTTCATCAGCATCCATACCGCACGCAAGCACAATGCGAACATATATCGCAAGCTGAACGTCGGCTCGCGTGAAGAGTTGGTGCTCTATCTGGAGCTGTTCCGCCGATGCAAGAAGCTCGATGCCCTCTTCGGCGAAGGGGGCGCTCCGCAGAATCCGGAGGCTTAGCTGCCGGTCAGGCTCCTAATCAAATTAAGTACTTTCCCGCGTTCGCGTTGAAATACCCAATAAGGTAATGGAACTTCGCGGACCTCCCCCCCCGCATAATGCAGTCAACGGAAGGGCTTTCACCCTGACCTCGCCCCGCAATTCAAACCCCGTCTCGGCGCTCGCCAAGAACTGCGCGGCAGCTATCAAGCGGACTAGGAATGCAGGCGGCCCTTCCTCTGTGGCGTCGCAGTGGCTGAATGCTGCATTCGGTAAGGGAGGATGAACCATGGGACTGTTCGGGAAGCTTTTCGAGAAGAAAGAGTGCGCCATCTGCGGCGGAGAAATCGGTCTTTTGGGCAACCGCAAGCTTGAGGACGGCAACATGTGCAAGGCGTGCGCAGCCAAGCTGTCGCCATGGTTCGATGAGCGCCGGCACTCGACCGTCGCGCAAATCGAGGAGCAGCTTGAATACCGCGAAGCTAACAAGGAAAACGTCGCCGCGTTTCGCACGACGCTATCGCTCGGTGAAACCGCCAAGGTTCTTGTCGACGAAGACGCGGGCCGCTTCATGGTTACCTCGGCGCGCAATTATTCGGAAGCGAACCCCGATGTGCTCGAGCTTTCCGATATCACGGGATGCACTTACGATATCGACGAGGGCATCGACGAGGTGACGCGTTTCGACGAGAACAACGAGGCTGTAAGCTACGATCCTCCGAGATTCACCCACTCCTACAATTTCTATGTAACCGTTTACGTCAACAACCCGTATTTCGACGATATGCGCTTCAAGATGAACAGCCGAACCGTCGAAGTCGAAGAGAGGCGCGGGCCTGCGGTTTCTGCGAACCCGGGCAGCATCAACCTCGTTATCGGCTCGCTTTCGGGAGCAGAGACGTTCAATCCCGAAGCCAGCGTCGAGTACCGTACGTACCGCGACCTGTGCGAAAGGATAGTAGCAACCCTTCTTGAGAACCGCCAAAGCGCACGTGAGGAAATCGCAGCGGCGGCGCCCAAAGCAGCGGTTGCGTGCCCGTATTGCGGTGCGACAACAACGCCCACAACGACGAACTGTTGCGAGTTCTGCGGCGGAGCCCTTGGCGATTAGGCTTCGCGCTGAATCGGACACCGGGCAACTGATCAACGGAGGCGGCCATGGCTTCGAGCGTGAAAATCTACCAGTGCCCTTCCTGCACGGGTCCTCTCGGATTCGATGCGGAAACAGGGTTGCTCGTATGCTCCGACGCCATAGAGGCCCTCTATGGCGTGCGCACCGAACCCGAGGCATCGGCTGAAAAGGCCGACATGGGTTCCAAAGAGGGCGGTTCGCCTTGGAGCCTGGCGGGAACAGGGGGTTCGACGATGCGGAAGCGCAGGAGATGCGATCATGCCGCTGCCCCTCGTGCGGGGCCGAGCTCGTTTGCGATCATGCGACCATAGCCGCGTCGTGTCCCTACTGCGACAATCCGACCGTGATCCGATCCAGGGTTGCAGGCGCGCTCAGGCCCGATCTCGTTATCCCGTTCAAGTTGGAGAAAGATGCGGCCGTTGCTGCGCTGAAGAAGCATCACGTGAAAAGGCCGTTTCTGCCGAGGTGCTTCAAGGATGAGAATCGAATTCAATCGATCAAAGGGATCTACGTCCCGTTCTTCTTGTTCGACTACACTGCTTCCGGGATCTCTGATTTATATAGTAAATAGTGCATATTTAGACAAAAGGAGAGGCCTCAGCCTCTGTATTTTTTGAGCCCATCTTTCTTGTGCTATGCTGGGCGCGGCAACTTCGCTGAAAGGACTTCCATGGCCGCTCTGCAACCTGATCCCTGTGCGCTCCTTCCCTTTTCCGCCGGACAGCTCACGCCGATGCAGGCGATTGAGGCGCGCCATGCCGTGCGCAGCTACACCGACGAGCCTCTCGCGCCCGAGGCGGTGGAGGTGCTGCGGGAGGCCATCGCCCGGGTGAACGAGGAGGCGAACCTGAACATCCAGCTCGTGCTTGACGAGCCGCGGGCTTTCACCGGCTTTAAGGCGCGGCTTGTGAACTTCACAAACGTGCGCAACTACCTGGCGCTTGTGGGGCCCGAATGCAAGGAACTCGACGGCATCGTCGGCTACTATGGCGAACAGCTGGTGCTACTGGCCCAGTCGCTCGGGCTGAACAGTTGTTGGGTGGGAGGCACCTACAAAATGGTGAACCGAGCCTACAACGTCGACTTGGGGCAGAAGCTGACCGCCCTGGTGGCGCTCGGCTACGGAACCACACCGGGTGTGCCCCATCGGTCGAAGGCGCCCCAGGAAGTGGCACCGGGCTACGACGGGGCACCGGAATGGTTTAAGCGTGGGGTGGACGCGGCCCTGCTCGCTCCCACGGCCTTAAACCAGCAGAAGTTCTCTTTCTCGCTTGACGGCGAAGAGGACGACGTGCCGGTGGTGCGCGCATCCACCAAGCGCGGCGCGTTCACCCAGATGGACCTCGGCATCGCCCAGTGCCACTTCGAGATAGGCGCCGGGAACGCCCTCTACCGCTGGGCCGAGTAGTAGGCGTTAGGAGTCAGGAGAACCGGCCCCCCTGACTCACGGCCAGAGAAGAAATTCGCTATCGTTTCCTTGTCTCGCCTCAGGGCGCGGTGCTGTGAGCGGGAATGTGGAAGCCGCTGCAATCGACGCCCTCGTGCTCGAGCAGCCACAATTTGCGATTGATGCCCCCGGCATACCCTGTCAGGCTTCCATGGGCCCCTACTACGCGGTGGCAGGGAACGATGATGCTTATCGGGTTGCGCCCCACTGCGCCCCCGACGGCTTGCGCGCTCATGGACTCTTTGCCCAAATGCGTCGCCACATTCTTTGCCAGGTCACCGTAAGTGCGCACCTCGCCGGACGGTATTTCGCAGAGCAGCTTCCATACGGCCTGTTGAAAGCCGCTCCCGTTCGGTGCCAGAGAAAGCGCGGCGATAGCAGGAGACTCGCCGGCGAAATAGGCGTCCAACCAGTGGGACGCCTGATCGAGATGATCGTTCGCGCCTTCTGTCATCGGCCTGTCCAGGGTACCGGCGAAATACTTCTGACCGTTCAGCCAAAGCCCTTTCAGCCCTTCCTCGCTGGCCGCCAGCGTCAGCATCCCCACCGGGGAATCATAAGTGCAAGAAGCATAGTAGGCATCCGTCTTGATGGCCATTTCTTTCCTCCCGGTTCTTCGATGAAAACCACTCTCCGGCGATTTTACCTGTTATCGAGTCAGCCTATGAGCGGTTCGCGTGAAGAAGCCCAAGGAGGGGGAAGATGAAAGACAGCTGCTGGCTCTGGAGAGAGGCAGAATCGGTACCTGTATAGAGGGAGGGTCTCGATGAGGGCTTACTTCAGCCTGCGACTCTATGGGGGTCGGCGCGAGGAACAAAGTGCGACATTCTTGCGTCATAGATGCGGTCGTGATCTGGCATGCTTGCCTCCCGCAAAGCGATATACGGAGGAAGCAATGCCCGTTTATACGGTTGCGCCCCAGTGTGAAGAAATGCCAGAGTGCCATTTGGAAATGCGGTGTAAATGGCTTGTGTTGAATGGAAGCGCATGGGCCCAAGAAGAAGACGAGGGCTTGCGAGCGCTTTTAAAATACATCGAAAGCGGTATAGTTACGGAAGGCGACGAGCTGGTCAAGCAAATCGATCGCTTGGTTTTGGAAGCAAACAACGACGAGAGGGTGAAGGGCGAGATGATATCCGTAAGTACCGTCGAGGAAAATGCTGAGCGTCGCGTCCGTATGGCGAAGAAGTTCTACCGTGAAGAAGGCTTGGAGGAAGGGCGAGCGGAAGGGCGAGCCCAGGAAACGGCTCGCATCACGGCCCTTGTTTCCCGTCTTGTGGCCGATGGGCGCGAAGGGGATCTCGTTCTCCTGGAAGATCCTGAAAAGCTCAGGCTTCTCTTGTCGGAATACTCCCTCTAGCTTGCTGAGTTAAGGGGGATGTCGGTTCGTTTGGCTCCCCGCGGTTGCTCCGCTTGCGAGGGCTGACCAAGGTCAGCCCCTACGGCGGGGTGGAGTGGAACGGGATGGTCTATTTCCCCGGCATGACCAGCTTCAACAGGCGCATCTTGGTCTCATTGAAGGGTGGGTTGCGAATGCCGGTCTCGATGAGGGTCGACTTCTTCATGGTGGACTTGTAGTGGGTGAACGCGTCGAAGCCCACCTTGCCGTGGTAGGCGCCGATGCCGGAATTCTGCACGCCGCCGAAGCCCATGGAGTTGCTACTCGCGTGAATGACCACGTCGTTGATGGTGGCCCCGCCGCAACGCACGGCATCTAGGATGCGCCGCTGGAACGCGCGGCTCTCTGAGAAGATGTAGCAGGCCAGCGGGTGCTTGATCGACCGCACGATGTCCAGGGCCTCGTCCAGGTCGCGCCAGGTGATGACGGGCAGCGCCGGGCCGAAGATCTCCTGGCTCATGAGCGGGTCGTCGATGCGCACGCCGATCACCACGGTGGGCTCGATCTGCAGTGTCGTGGGGTTGCGCCGGCCGCCGAAGGCGATACGGGTGCCTTGGGGGCGATCGTCGATGAGCTGGCACACCATGTCGAAGTGCTTCTGGTTGATCATGTGCGGGTAGTCGGGGCTGGCCAGCACGTCCTCGCCGTAGTACTCGTGAATCCACCGCTGCAATTCTTCCACGAACTCGTCGGCCACGTCCTCGTGCACAAGCGCGTAGTCGGGCCCCACGCAGGTCTGGCCCGAGTTCAGGCACTTGCCCCAGGCGATGCGCTGGGCGGCGCGACGGATGTCGGCATCGGCGGCGATGAACACAGGGCTCTTGCCGCCAAGCTCCAGGGTGACGCTTGTCAGGTTCTGGGCCGCGGTCGTCATGATCTCACGCCCCACACGCGGGCTGCCGGTGAACATGATCTTGTCGAATTCCACCTGCAACAGCCAGTCGTTCATGTCGTTTGATCCGTGCCAGCAGTACACGTAGCGCGGGTCGAACAGCTCGCGGCACATATCGCGCAGAAACTGCGACGTGTGCGGCGAGGTCTTCGACGGCTTCAGGGCCACGCAGTTGCCCGCGCCGATGGCGTCCACTAGCGGAATGAGCGTCAGCTGCAGCGGGTAGTTCCACGGCGAGAGCACGGCGGCCACGCCGAAGGGGTAGGGGTACACCGTGGACGAGGAGGGGAAATGCGCAAGTGGCGTAGGCACGCGCCGCGGGCGCGCCCATTGGCGCAGCTTTCTCAGGTAAAGGCGAATCTCGTCGTAAACGAGCCCCAGCTCAGTGGCGTACGACTCGAAGGCGGATTTTCCCAGGTCGGCATGGAGGGCATCCAAGGCCTCCTGCTCGTGGGCAAGCAAGTAGGCTTGCAGCCGGCGCAGCTGGCGTAGGCGGAAGTCCACGGGCAAGGTGGCGCCGGTTTCGAAGAAGGCCTCCATCTCGTTGATCTGGTTCTGCACGTCAGCCATGGAGGTGGCAACGCCGTAGTTGTTGGGGATGGGGGTCGCGGAAGGCGTGGAAGAGGTATCGTTCATGAGGGGGGTTCCTTTCGAGGGAAAGTTACAACCGACGCAGCACGTCCCAGCCGGCCATGGTGATGCAAGAGGGAACGACCTTGCCGATGAGGCGCAGCGCCGCCGACTGAGGGCTCGCGCAGGCCACGGCGAAATGGGCCTTGTTCGCGCACAGCGCCCGACGCACCACGTCCTGCGGTGTTTGCTCGCCGAGGAGGTGCCCCACGTCGTGGCCGCCGCCCGAGGTGCGCGCCACCTTCTCGAAGCCGGTCTTCACCCAGGTGGGGCACAGCGCCGTGGCGGTGATGCCCGTGCCGTGCAGCTCCCAGCGCAGGGCGCGCGTGTAATGCAACACGAAGGATTTCGTGGCGGCGTACACATTCATATGGGGCAGAGGCGCAAACGCGGCCGCCGAGGCCACCTGAATGATACGGCTGCCGCGCTCCATATAAGGCAGCGCCGCGCGGGTCATGTCCACCAGCCCGCGACAGTTCAGGTCAATCATGGAATCCACCGCGGCGTCGGAGATGGTCTGCCAATCGCCGAACTTGCCGAAGCCGGCAGCATTCACCAAGAAAGTGACGCGGGGGTCTTCCGCGGAAAGCGTTGCGCGAATGTTCGCGATGTCGGCCTCGCTGGTGAGGTCGGCGGCTACCGCGCGGGAGGGCGTGTCCAGCTCGCCGGCCACGTCTGTCAGGGCCTTCTCGTTGCGCGCAACAAGCCACAGCTCGTCGGCCACCTGCTGCGCATCTAGCTGCCGCGCGAACTCGCGCCCCAGCCCGGAGGACGCGCCCGTGATGATGGCTACTCGTTTCGAAGGATTCATGGAAAGTCTCTTTTCTGAACAACCGTGGGTTTAACCTAACAGTCAGAAGGCTGTTTCCGCACTGGAAGCGGGCAACCGTTACAATGATGTGGCTCTATAAAAGCTCGAAAGGACCAAAGCCTCATGGCTGCTGAAAAACCAACGCCGCCCTTCGACACGTTCGTGTTCGATGTGGACGGCACGCTGCTCGATACGCTTGACGACCTCGTCGTGCTCACTAACGATGCGCTCGCTGAATTCAATCTGCCCCCGCGCACCCGCGAGGAGATCAACTCCTATGTGGGCAACGGCGTGAAGGCGCTCATGTACCAGGCGGTTCCTGAAGGGACGCCCCAGGACGTGGCCGACGCCTGCCTCGCCCGCTGGAAGGAGAACTACGGCACCTATCCCAACAACCTGACGAAGCCCTACCCGGGCATCCCCGCCCTGCTTGCCGAGCTGCGTCGGCGCGGTTGCAAGCTGGGCGTGCTGTCGAACAAGTTCGATGGCGGCGTGCAGTTCATCATGAACAAGTGTCTCCCCGACGCTGTGGATGTGCAGCATGGGGAAGGCGGCCCGCAGAACTTTCCGCGCAAGCCCGACCCCACGGGTCTGCTCGCCACCATTGAAGAGCTGGGAAGCACGCCAGCGCGCACGGTGTATATCGGCGACTCTCCGGGAGACATCCACGTGGCCCGCAATGCCGGCTGCTATGCGGTCGGTGTGGACTGGGGCTACCATGACCCGGCCGATTTCGCCGCCGAAGGCTGGGAACCCGACCTGCTCGTGAGCGATCCGAAGCAGATTCTCGTTCTTGCTCCGGAAGTCTAGCGCCTGTGTCGCAGCGAGCCCACCTCATACTCTCCTGGGTTATCGTCGCCCTGTGGGCGGGCGTGATCTTCTTCATGTCCGCCCACACCGTCAGCGATTTCGACGGCACCGGCCCGCTGGCCGCGATCAAGCGTTGGCTCGTGGGCCTTGCTGCCCCCGTTTTCGGCCCCGATACCGACATCGTGAATGTGGCAGCTCATTTTACCGAGTACCTGATATTCGGTGTGCTGCTCGTTGTGGCCGCGCGGCGCACCTGGCCCGCGCTGGGATGGGGAAAGCTCGCGCTCGTCGCCGTCGCCCTCGCCAGTCTTTACGCCGTGACCGACGAGTTCCACCAGTCCTTCGTCCCCGGCCGCATGTGCGACCCCGCCGACTGGCTCACCGACACTTTGGGGGCTGCATTAGGAGCTGGCACTGCTGTTCTTGCGCTTGAAAAGATGTTGGCAAAGAGGCAAATGGGTTGATCGGGCGAGGCAAGCGGCGGGATCAGAGAGCGAAAGTCTCCGGCAGATCTGGAGGGCGATTTCGGGCGGAAATTTCGACTTGTTAGGCATGTGCATAGGTTCAAGTACGCACCGAATTGCTATGTATAATGTAATTCATGTATTAATATGCGAATCGAATACGATCATCTAATTCGCACTATTATTGAGCGCCTGGCAAACTCTAACAAGTCGAAATTATTGTCCTCGCAAAGCGCTAGTTCTGCGAGAAATGGGCACGAGAAGCTCCTGCGCCTATTCCGCGTCCCCGTAGCCGTCGGGGTTCTGGGACTGCCAGCGCCAGCCGTCTTCGCACATGCGGGCCATGTCGTATTCGGCCGTCCAGCCCAGCTCGTCGCGGGCCTTCGTGGCGTCGGCGTAGCACTCCGCGATGTCGCCGGGGCGCCGGGCCATGATGCGGTAGGGAATCTCGTGACCGCACGCAGCCTCGAAGGCGTGAATCACGTCGAGCACCGACGAGCCCTTCCCCGTGCCCAGGTTGAAGATACCCACGCCCCGGCGCGTTCCGTCTTCTGCCGGCTCGCCGGCCACCGAGCCGACGCCGATCGGCTCGCCAGTGCCCACGCGTCCGGCCATCCAATCGAGCGCCGCCACATGGCCGCGGGCCAAGTCCACCACGTGAATGTAGTCGCGCACGCCGGTGCCGTCAGGGGTGGGGTAGTCGTCGCCGAACACACCGACCTGCTCCAGCTTGCCTACGGCCACCTGAGCCACATAGGGCAGCAGGTTGTTCGGAATGCCCTTGGGATCCTCGCCGATGCGACCGGATTCGTGGGCGCCGATGGGATTGAAATAGCGCAGCAGCACGACGTTCCACTCGTTATCGCCCGTGTACAGGTCGGAAAGGATCTGCTCGAGCATCGATTTAGTCCAGCCATAGGGGTTGGTGGCGTCGTGTTTCGGGCAGCTCTCAGTGATGGGCACGAACTCCGGCTCGCCGTACACGGTGGCGCTCGACGAGAACACGATGTTCTTGCAGCCGTGCTCGCGAGCAACTTCGCACAGAACCAGGGTGCCGGCGATGTTGTTCCAGTAGTACTCAAGCGGCTTGGCCACCGACTCGCCTACGGCCTTGAAGCCGGCGAAGTGGATAATGACGTCCACGGCGTGCATGGTGAAAATGGTCTCCAGGGCCGCGCGGTCCAGAATGTTCGCCTCGTAGAAGGTGAGAGAGGGCCCCGGCGCAACCTCGCGTACCGCAGCGCCGGCCACAGCCGCGACGGCCTCGGCCTCTTCCTCGTTGGGCAGATCGGCAAACACGGGCGCCACGCCGGTGATTTCGCCCACGCGCCGCACGGCCTCGCGACTGGAATTGCTCAGGTCGTCCACGATGACGACCTGGTAGTTACGCTCGAGCAGTTCCACCACGGTGTGGCTACCGATGAACCCGGCACCCCCCGTCACCAGTACGCAGGTTTCGGCGGGATCTTTCGCAAGCAGGGCGTTCGCCATGGGAGCCTTCTTTCTTGGAAACGACGACGCAGGTTTTGCGCTCTTGAATCGCATGACGCTATGGTATCAGGTTGGGATGGCTTGCCGCTATATTTGATGGAAAGCGCATGGTCAGGGCGGCCAGCGAGTTAGGGGGTTCTCCTGACTCGCTTAGGGCAAGTCAGGAGTCGAGAGAACCGTCCTCCGACTCGCGCCCCCGCCTCACCCGCGCCCAAAGAAAGCCGCCTTCAACGAAAAGGCGACTTCTATGGCTCGCATCCTCTATAATCGTTCTCGCAACAAAACTCGCAGAAAAGGCCCAGGAGGCATTGCTCATGGCTGACATTCATTTTGGAACCGACGGCTGGCGCGCCATCATCGGCGAAGATTTCACGCCCGACAATCTGAACCGCGTCGTCGCGGCGGCGGCCCGCATCTTCAAGGAGGAGGCCGTGGCCGCTGGCCGCGATCCGCAAGCCCCGGGTACGCTCATCGTCGGCCATGATTGCCGCCAGGACGCCCACGCCTATGCCGAGCTGGCCGCGCAGGTGGCCGCAGGCGAGGGCTTCAACGTGCTGCTCACCGAGGACTATTGCCCCACGCCCACGCTGTGCTGGTCGGTGGCCCATAACGACGACGCGGTGGGCGGCATCATGCTCACGAGCTCCCATAACCCCGCCGAGTATCTGGGCGTGAAGCTGCGCATGGCCGACGGCGGCGCGAGCCCCGCCGAGTTCACCGACCGCGTCGAAGCCGTGCTGCCGCCCGAGCCGACGGACATTCTCGGCCCCTTCCAAACGGCCGACCTCATGACCGACTACCTGGCCGCCCTGCGCGAGCTGGTCGACGTCGAGGCCATCCGCGGCGCCAACCTGCGCGTGGTGTGCGATCCGCTTTACGGCGCCGGCCGCCACTATCTGGCTGGCCTTCTGCGCGACATGGGCGTGGAGGTCGTGGAAATCCACAACACGGAGGACCCCACCTTTGCCGGGCTGCATCCCGAGCCCATTCAGCCTTGGGTCGATGAAGGCCTCGCGAAAGTGGGCGAGCTGGGCTACGATGCCCTGTTCATCAACGATGGCGACGCCGACCGCATTGCCGCTGGCGACTCGCGCGGCAACTACGTGAACGCTCACCGCATCATCACGCTGCTCACGAAGCACATGGTCGACCGCGGCGAGACGGGCCGCGTGGTGTCCACGGTGACGGCGTCGGCTATGCTCGACCGCATGTGCCGCAAGCTGGGGCTGGAGCTCGTCAGTACGCCCGTCGGCTTCAAGTGGATCTACGGTGAGATGGAAAAGGGCGGTGTCATGATCGGCGGCGAGGAGTCTGGCGGTATCGGACTGCCCAACCACGTGAAGGAGCGCGACGGCCTGCTCATGGCGCTTTTGCTCACCGAGTGCATGGCTCAGTCGGGGAAGGACTTGGGCACGCTCGTCGACGAGATGCTCGCCGATATCGGCCGCTTGGAGTTCGCTCGCCGCGGCCTTTCTATCACCGACGATCAGATGGCCCGCTTCCGCGCCGAAACCGTGCCCACGTACACGGCCGACGAGATCGCCGGCAAGCGCGTGCTGGACGTGGATCGTCGCGATGGCGTGAAGCTGCTTTTGGAAGGCGACGCCTGGGTGATGATGCGCCCCTCCGGCACCGAGCCGCTCGTGCGGATCTACGCCGAGGCGGCCACCACCGACGAGGTAAACGAGCTTCTGGACGCTGCCGAAACGGTGGTCACGAGCCTGTAGGCCGTCTCGGCACAACGCGCCCGAAAGGCCGCCAGAGCCACTGTGCCCTGGCGGCCGCCCGACTTTTGAAGCACTGTTTGTAAAACAACCAAAATAGCGAAAAAATAGTGAAATTGGAGTTTCGCTATTCAGAAGGTCTCTCTACCGCAGCTTCTTCAGGAGCGCCCAGGCGCGTTGTTTGTCGGCGGGGGTGTTCATCATGCCTTCGAAGTCTTGGAAGATGGCGGCGGTGCGGCCCATCAGGCGATTGTCGGCATCCAGGGTCACCGGTGTGCGGTAGGCGGCCGAAAGCGCCTCGGCGGCGAAGGCGTCGCAGGCCACAAGCGCCACGGGGTCGAGGCCTTCCACGATGGTTCGCACGTCTTCCGCGCCCAGCTTGCCCTCGGCGGTTTCCACGACCACCTGCGCCAGAGGGGCAGTGCCGAACTCCAAGCTCACCGCCGATTTCTCTAGGGCCTCCAAGGCTGCGTCGCCCAAAGGGGTCTCGCTCAGCACGAGCAGCGTGGAGGTTGGCGCGCCGGTCAGGTGGCTGCCGTACAGCATGAGCACCGATTCGCCCGTTACCTCAAAAATGTTACTTTTCACGGAAGAAATCACACTCCCTCTTGCGCTGCGCTCGCACTCGCGATAAAACATTCCTGTATATAGTAGCAAATTCCAAGGAGGCGCCCATGTGCACCAATGGAGTCAACACCGGCCAGCTGGAAATGATGATCGACCAGATCGACGACCACATTAAGCTCGAGCGCCGCCATGCGCACGATCTGGGGCATTTGGCCTCCGACGCCGGGTTTGCCACGGTGGGGGAAAAGCTGCATGACGTGATGCGCCTGCTCGACGAGGTGCGCGCCGCACTTGACGAGGCCAAAGAGGCCATGGAAGATGACGCGAAGGATGCCGCCGGCTTCACCGTCGCCCGCGTCTAGGCGGCGCGACCGATGAGCAACGACCTTGTTCGTTTCTCCGTGGCCATGCCCGAGGGGCTGCTCATGGAGTTCGACCAGCTGGTGGCTCGCCGCGGCCTGGCGAAGAACCGCAGCGAAGTGGTGCGCGATTTGGTGCGCGACGCCCTCGTGGAAGAAGAGTGCGCAACGCCTGGGGGCCTTGTCATGGGCACGCTCACCATTATTTACGACCACCACTCCAACGATCTGCAGGAGAAGCTGCACACCATTCAGCACGACTACTTCGACACCATCATCTCCACGATGCACGTACATGTGGACGAGCATATGTGCTTGGAGGTTATCGTCATGCGCGGTGAAACGGGCCTCGTGCAAAGCGTGGCCAACCTCATTTTGGGCACCAAGGGCGTGAAGAACGGCAAGCTGGTGCTTACCACCACGGGAAGGTTTATGTAATGGCAGACGAGAAGGTAATGCTGGGGCATGGTTCCGGCGGTTCCATGATGAAGCGCATCATCGACGAGGTGTTCTTCGAGGCCTACGGCACCGACGAGCTTCTGCGCGGCGATGACGCGGCGGTGCTGCCGGCCCTCGCGCCGGGTGAGCGCATCGCCTACTCCACGGACAGCTTCGTGGTGACGCCGCATTTCTTTCCCGGCGGCGACATCGGCCGTTTGGCGGTGTGCGGCACCGTGAACGACGTGGCCACCTCCGGCGCCCGCCCGCTGTATCTCTCCTGCGCCTTCATTCTGGAAGAGGGCTTTCCCATGGATGACCTGCGCCGCATCTGCGCTTCCATGGCCGAGGCGGCGCGCGAGGCCGGCGTACGGTTCGTCACCGGCGACACCAAGGTGGTGAACCGGGGCCATGGCGACGGCATCTATATTAATACGAGTGGCGTGGGCGCTCTCGCCGAGGGCGTGAACTTGGGCGGCGCGCAAATTCGTCCCGGTGATGCAGTGCTGGTGAGCGGCACCCTGGGCGACCATGGCATCACCATCATGAGCTGCCGGGAGGGCTTGAATTTCTCCGCGAACATCGAAAGCGACGCGGCGCCGTTGAACCACCTCATCGCTGACGTGTTGGCTGCGGCGCCGAACACTCGTTGCTTCCGCGATCCCACGCGCGGCGGCATCGCCTCAACGCTGAACGAGCTCGCTGAGCAGTCCGGCACCGACATCACGGTTGACGAGGACGCCATCCCCGTGAAGGATGCCGTGCTGGGCGCCTGCGAGATGCTCGGCTACGACGTGATGCAGGTGGCCAACGAGGGCAAGATGGTGTGCGTGGTGGCAGCCGATGAGGCGGAGGCGGCCCTGGCCGCCATGCGGAAGAGTCCCTATGGTGACGACGCCGCCATTATCGGGCGCGTGACCGAGGCCGACCCGGCCCGCGGCCCCAAGGTGTTCCTGCGCACCGCTTTCGGTAGCACCCGCATCTTGGACATGCTCGTCGGCGAGCAGCTTCCCCGTATTTGCTAGTTCGTTACGCACTCCTTAGCCGCCCCCTGAAAAGTTTTCTATTTCTACTTGCGCTTTGGCTCTTTCATGGTATCTTGCGCAGTGAAGTAACGGGGGGCGGAAAGCCCCTGCTTCATAGACGAGGATTATCACCCGAGAACGAAGGAGCTTCCCATGTCTCATCCCGTAATTGAAGCTGACGAGTGCATCGGCTGCGGCATCTGCGTTGACGCGTGCCCCCAGGAAGTGCTCGAGGTCGTCAATGGCGTTGCCGACGCCGTGAACGAGGAAGCTTGCATCGCTTGTGGCGACTGCGTCGAGGAGTGCCCCATGGGCGCTATCCCGGAGATCGTCGAGGATTAGCTCTCAATTTTCGGTAAGTGCGATTGAGCGCGGAGTCTTCCAGAGTCTCTTTTATCGAAGTCCATTGAAAGCCCGTTGCTGCTGCAGCGGGCTTTCTTGCGAATTGAGTAAATGAACACGCAAAATGAGGTAGCCTGTCGTACCTTAAAGGGGTAAAATTGGCAAAATGAAAATGAGTTACCCCGCGAGAAGCAACATTCAGGAATCACGTCGTATGCGAAAGAGCAACTGGATCATAGCCGCTGTGCTTCTGCTGGCTTCCGTTGCCTTCCTCTGGATTTGGCATGCACTGCAGTTCGATCTCGTGGACAACCCCCTCGATATTGTGGTGACGGTTGTCTGGTGGGTCGTTATTGCCGCTGCCTGCGTTGCCATTCACTGGGCCGAAAAGAAGCGTCAGGAACGGATCCGCACAATCTTCGTTGCGCCGGGGCTGCTCTACAACAGCGAGATGGGAGTGGTGCGTCTGAGCCCCGATGATGAGGTGGTCGACGCGTTGCAGGCGATTCTCTCGAACCTTACCTATGGGTTCGAATTAGCCGAGCTGCCTGCCAACTCACGGGTGCGCTTCCAGCGCATCGTGCATTCCTCGAAGTTCGGTGACGCGGGAGCCACCTGGGAGGGCGATGTCGTGGAGGTTTCACGCCCCGATCGCCCCAGGGAGTTCCATGATCGCAATGAACTGGCCTCTCTGGTTCGCGGCGCCGTTTAGCAAATTTCTCTGAACGACTTTCTTTATGGCGGCTTCGGCCGCTTTTTCTTGCCTGTCATTTCCATTTCAGAACAGAAGAATGACAAATTCGTATCAAATGCAATGTCATTACCCTATCAATATCCTATCAACTTGCCGCAAAAAGCGGCTTCCCTCTTTGAAGCTGCGTAGAATTCTCATCGATATTGAAATCACTCTGCATTACGCGTATCGCCGGTGTTTTCGGTATCGCACTCACAGCCCGAAATGTGAGGATGCAAGGCGGCGAAAAGGCCGCCGGGGTTAAGGAGAAGTTGGTGGAAATGAACACAATACAGCGACTCGCCGACGCGCGTAACTGCCTCGAGGGAAAGATCGTGGCGGTCGCGCTCTCTCTGCTTATGGC
>OLSJ01000174.1_pt1 | contig 61515 bp, 67 predicted proteins | sample 1672151 | NCBI WGS metagenome assembly OLSJ01 (sample SAMEA3136653, study PRJEB25190) | human gut metagenome | biome: human gut; feature: human-associated habitat; material: faeces | place: Austria | collected 2013 | reverse complement strand
AACGGTAACCCGTCTCCGCTCCGGCATACCAGGAGTGGGTTCCGTAGTGCTTCGTCCCCAGGCCGGCAAAGTTACCCGTGTAATCATTGTCATGGTGAATATATTTACCAATCAAATCGATATAGGCGCCGGAATTAAACAGCGCTGAAGCATACAGGCCGCCCCCCACGGATTTTGTCTTCCCGCTGAACGCATCACTGTCTGCGCTGCTGTCGGTATAGGTCATCGTGACACCGGTGAACAGGTCCACACCGTCCAGCGCATGTTTTTTGTCAAAACCGACCTGAACGTGGGTGTAGTTATCACTGTATCCGCCATCGGCTGAACCGGCGCCGTTCATGATACGGACCCAGGCACCGGCATCACCGTTCGTGTCACGCAGCTCGCCCATACGTTTGTTCAGGTTGTTAACTTCCGTCATAAAGTTTTTGTAACCGGCATTCATGAAACTGTTCGCCTTCGCCGCAGCGGCTTTGTCAGCTTCCGCTCTGAAACCATCCAGAATCCACTTCGTACTGCCTCCTGAAGTGTCAACATGCAACGTCGGTGTCACCCGGCTGAACCCCGTGACCCGGGTACCGGCCTTAAAGATATCCCCTGCCGTTCCGGCCGGCGCACTGACCAGCGGGATGTTCAGGGACTGCCCCGGAGCCGGGTTCTTCATAAAGCTGACATTCAGTGTGTTGTCTGAACCGCTGGCTTTCCCCGTCACGCTGATTTTATCGGCATTTTTCAGGTCAGTACGCAGGACAAAGTCACTGCCCGTGGCATCAAGCGAGTTTACAGTCAGGGTGCGGAAGTCGCCCTTTTCTTCAGACTGTACCCGGCTGTTGCGGGCCGTCAGGTTGTTGACGGTGGAGTCTCCGGTCAGTTGCCAGAGCCCATTGTTCATGCTGACGTTTCCCTTACCGCCGGTGATGGCACCGTAGTATGCTGCGTTATATCCACTGTATAACCCGGCAGCCAGAACAGGGGTGACAGAAGAGGCCACTGAACCAGGATTTTCCGAGCCGATACGGATGGTGGACGGGCTGGTTGCATGAATGTCCCCGGAAACATGCGCCTGCTGGCTGATGTCCAGCGTGGCGTTATCACCGGTTAAATCATAGCCTTCTGTCATGTATGTCAGTACGGGCATCCAGGTGTTATCAGCTCCGGCTTCCGGTGTTCCGCTCAGGGAGAGTGTACCGTTCTTCCCAATCTGAACCCGACCGTCACTGTAGAGCCCTTTCTGCGCCGTCAGATGACCACCGTCACGGACAGAGAGGGAAGAGTTCACGAAAACACCGCTGTTCTGCAGCAGGGCATCCGGTGAGGTGACATTTACCTGACTGTCATGAGCCTCAATCCCGCCGGTGAAACGGCTGTTAATATCCAGCGTGGAGTTATTGTTAAGCGTGATATTACCTGTGTAACTGCTACTGCCGTCGTCTGCTGAGCGTCCTTCACGGACATCCTGGCGGAAGCCAAAACCATTACCTGTAATATTGATTCCATCATACTTATCAATAAATACCGGAACATCACCTCCGAGTTTCAGCGATGAATCTGACGCAACGATATCACCTTCGACTATTGAGTTTCGTGCAGTTGTGAACTCAGCATTATCCAGATTCAACGTCTTAAAACGAAAATGCCGGTTTTCCCAGTCGGGCTGGTCAAAAGAGGACACCTGGTTATTTGTTTTATACTCACTGTTATTTTTCTTGTTTGCCTCACTTTCCAGTCTGGCAAAATCAGCAACATAATCTTTGTCACAAAGAACTCCGGGCACATAGCAGAACCGGGGACCTTCACGGAAAATAGCATGTGTTGTGGCATGTCCCTGTAGTCTGAGTTGGGAATTTCGCACAGTGATATCATTGTGTGTATCAATATTCCCGTCAATAATCAGGCTGCTGTCGGCATTTTTTTGTGTTCCGGCATGTTCGATATCCGTATTTCCCATGATGTTGCCATGATAGATATAACGCGAGGCGTTTTGTAAGGAAAGAGTCGCTTTTTTATCTGATGTATTGGTGATTACTGTACCAACATCCGTTGCCGCTATCTTCTTAAACGACTGGCTGAACCCGTTTAAATCCAGTGTCCCCCCCCGACTGGTAAAATAAATGCCTCTGTAATCACTGTTTTTATCCAGCGCATCAACCTGCCCCAGTTTGACTGTTCCGCGACCGCTGGCAACATAGATAGCATTAAACGCTTTTTCTGCATTAAGAAAAACGGTACCGTCACCCGTTTTCAGGTTATTCCCCTGGGCCACATTGACATTCAGTGTCCCGGCTCCTGTTTTGTGCAGGTTATCGTTTGCCACTCCTTTAACCGACCAGTCAACAACCGTCCCTTTTCCGATATCAATACCCGCCCCTTTATAGGTTTTATCTTTCCCGGTGACCGAATAATGTTGCCCCTCATCAAAAATCATTCCTCCGGTTCCTGAGTTCAGGTTATCGGTGAGTTCAATTGTTCCGCCGCCATGAAAACTGAGGTCTTTATTTTTATTACTCCTGGTCAGTTCAATAGCGGTTGTTTTACCGTTAACTGCCATATTTTTATTATTGATGGTCATATTCTGATTGTTGAGGCTGATATCCTGAGTAAAAATGCTTTTCAGATTGTCAACCGTACTCTGGTCATAACGGGCAAAAATTGATCTCTGCCAATTGTTGGAATATACTATTCCTGTAAGAGTCCCAAGAATAACCCATTTTTTATTCTTATTATCGTACAGATAGAATCCAGAGCCGCTGTCACCTCCGGTTGTTTCGTTATGAAATCCCCCTGTATTGTTATTGGCATGCATGCTCTTCCAGTCCAACTGGAACATTGATGCACTTCGTAATAATGGGTTATATGCCTGCCCCACCCGATAAGATGTAACACCTGTTGCACCTGAGCCAACCCTGAAGCCTATTATTTGTTTCTTGCCATTAAACTCAACGCCATAGCGTTCAAGCGCCTCTGTGGCCGATAAGCCAAAATCAACGTGTTCCGTTGCGCCTGCTGTTTCAACGACAAACTTATCCAGACGCTGGACAGCAAAGTCGCCTTTGGTCACGCGATCTACATAATGGTAGTCTGACTGTCCCCATGTCTGAGTGTGAATGGCATGGTGAATCGTGCCATTATGGCTTGCTGTCACGCTGTAGGCATTACCAATGGCAGTTGTTGCGCCTTTAGCGGATACTGGAGAAAAATCAGGGATCGTTACTTCAGGAAAACTGAATTCACCACCATTTTTTAACGGCGTTTTTACTCCGAATGCTCCAGCCTGGAATGCGCCTTTATTCTGGGCAAGATCAAGATAATCACGGATCCAGAAATTCCTAGTATCCATCTGTGCTGCACAGGCATGTTCAGCAGCACCATAAGACAAAGCAGAAACTATCAATGTAGCGAGAAGTTTTCGACCGGTTTTAGAGGATACCCGGGATGCTAATTCTGATACAGCAATAAGTTCCTGGGTAACAGGGCAATATTTAAGCGAATATATTTTGTTCATAGCAAACCCTCCATGAAAATCACAGATAATATGAAAAAATGAATGAGCTGAAGATACTAATGATAACTTGACGTTATCAACAGGAAGAAAAATATAGAGATCGCATAAATGATTTTTTGTGACACCAGTTACACTGCAAAATATTTTTCACTACATTACAAAACTGTGCTTTCTGTAAAGAATTTACACATGTCGCATTGTTTTTTTAAATTACCCTCCCAGTCAGAGTGATTAATATCATATCCCATTAATCCAATTTATTTTAATAATAAATAAATTATGTTATAATTACAGGATGTGCGCAACACTTATTTAGTATGAAATAACAAACATAAGTTTTATTTGCTTTATAATTGCCCCCCGTAAGGATTTTAATTTATAAATATATCCCTTCAGCCATATAATCCATACACAACCAGTATGGCCAAGAAAATTTAGTGATACAAATGACACCCACCATAGTATAGTGAACCCTTCACCGGACGCCTCCCCGATAACTATATTTATTATCCATATAATTAATGCACTACAATATTTTATTGGTATATCATTTTTTCATCATCACTTGTACGATAAGCATAATACCTTAAATTTCTCAGGGGCTCTGAATGTAATATTATTTTAATTTTTCAGTTTGTGTCCATATAGTCCAGAGAATCATTGTTAAACAAAATTCAACAAATCTCTAAAAGAGAGATAAAAGCGTATGTAATAATCCGCTTTATTTTTTATGGTTTTTTATCATAAACCTCGGAAAAATTCGGATATATCCCATGTTTATCAAAATAAAATGATAAGAAAAAATAAACAGTTACTTGCCATTATCTTCTTTTGTTGTGAAGGAAATCACAATCTATCCCTGAATCAATTCATTACGTATTTGAATTGGTTAAAAAGCGATCTTAATACACAAATGTTTTCGTTTCCCATACATCCTCCGCTATAGCCACGTCTGTGCAGTATACAACTTACGCAGGATATATACTTTTCACCACTGTTTATTGACCACATAAACCAGAACAAAATGCGGGTGAATAACCAGTTCCCGGATTCCTTCCACACGACCGTGACGACCTTTGCAGGGTTGCCCGGCCAGGCCACTGGCTGAATAACTCATCCGTTCGTCCAGTTCAATGGCGGTCATCAGATTCTGCTCCGCAATGTACTGTCAGCGCCAATGATATAAGACGGTACTGTCTTATATCATTGGCGCTGACACCGTTGACGCTTACCCATTCCTGACGGTCCTCAGTGGATAAACCACATTGCACATCCCCAGGAAATACCCCAAGCCCCTATCAGCAGCGTGACAGTTCAGCCTAGAGTTGCGTCTGAGAGCGTTTCAGATGGTACGTGCAATTTAAGGGATTATGGTAAATCCACTTACTGTCTTCCCTCGTAGCCATCGAGATAAACCGCAGAAATCGTGTCAGCCAGTAGCTTCATTTTTTCCGGTGATGGCATATAACTGTCCGTGTATTTTCTGCCCGCAAAGGTGGTTGTGTTTCTGAGAGACTGAAGAAATTTTTCTGAGTGGAATTCTTTTATGCGTTGCTGTGCCGTTTCTGCTGATACTCCGGCTGCTTTGTCTTTCACCCCCATCTCCCGGAACTGCTGAAAGAACGGAATCATCATCCGTGTGGTGTCAGCTTTCTTGGTGTAGAAGTTAGGATCAAAGCTATCATCTGAAGCATAAACATAATGCCGGGTATGTTGTTCCAGGCTGGTTTTTGGTGTACAGGCTGTGAGGGCTGCTGCCACAGTTATCAGGGCGATAAGATACATATAGCGTGTGCCGCCAGAACGTTTCATGCGAGTCTCCTTACCTTAAAGTATTTATTTTCGGTGAGTTATTATCTGATGGCTATCTTATCATCAGTCTCTGAGCGCGTTCAGCGACCGAACAACCTGGACCAGAACCCCCGTTTCTTTTCCTGCTCCAGCGCCTGCCTGAGCCGGGCTATCTCATTCTGTAGCTGTTCCCGTTCTGCTTCCTGGCGCCGGCGCTCCGTATCCCGGGCTTGTTTATCCTCAAGCATCAGCGTCAGGCATTGTTTCAGCTCATTCAGCTTTTACCTTCACACAGTCTGATACACCCACGAAGTTACCATCACCAATATTATAATTACCAAAGATATAACCACATTACGGAATCACCTGATAGCTATTATAGAAAACTCGCCCTCAAGCAATCATATTTTGCTTATTTTTATTGAAAAATAAGCAAAATATGATTATAATTATTTCATCAAATCAAGGAGATAATTACATGAAACTTTCACTAAAAGAATATATTGAATTGTATTACAACACTCAGCGGGATTTCGCTAGCGCCCTTAAAGTCACCCCCCAACAGGTAACTAAATGGCTGCGTGCTGGCTGGCAGGTTGTTGACAACAACTTGTTATCCGTCAATCGTGAATTACCGCCTGTTCCTGCTAAATACGACAATACATTCCCTTACTATGCTGAAATGAGAGAGCTAAATTTTAAAGGTACGGGAAAACTGCACGCTGTATGCACAATTTTACGGCAAAACCGTTTCGATCCTAAAACAAAAAACAGCGATTATGATATTTATGTCACTGCAAAAATAGAGTATCAGGGCAAAGAACGGACTGTAACTGGCTCATTCCCTCTGGATTTCGTACCCGAGAGTTTTACTTGCGTGATTTTTGGTGACAATAGCTGGGAAAGTGATGACGGTGACTATATGGCTGCATTTTCAGTTAATATTCTCTCGCCAAAGCAGCTGGGGCTGGATATAGGTTTGGAGTATTTCAAATACCTGGAAGATCAATTTTGTGCGGCAGCTTTTAATTTTCTACGCAATGCTGATATGACTCAAAACGATGTGAAAGATACAGAGTCAGCTTATCGTGGATGGCTGGAGATTGACGAAGAAGATCTTGAGTAAAGCTCGATAATTCTTCTGACATTATAACTAACGGATGTCGCGTAAGCGAGCCTTCAGAGCCGCTTACGAGCGAGTATGACAGACGTATAGGGTTTCTTCATGTTCTCAGTTTTTGAATTGTCAATTCTACTAGTTCAACTCAATACTCTTAGCATGGGAAAATTTCATTTCTCCAGGCGGCTCCCAAACCGTGATTCCAGGTAAGCCCGCATCAAGCCGGGCACTCAAAGAATGAATCGGGGATTCTGACGCTGGCCTACAACCGCCAGGATATTGACACGACGGGCCTTATCATTCACTTCATAAAGTACATGCTGCCCAAGTAAGCTAATACGGCGAACCCCTTCGCCATAGCGTTCATCTGTTTCATACAGCCTGGGGTAATCTGCCAGACGATCGGTTGCAGTGATCAGACGCTCTGTCACGTTCCTTGCATCCCAAAGAGATGTCGCCATTCTATTTCATAACTCATTGCGCAGTTCCTGATAACGTCCCTGTAGTTGCTGGCGCAGTTGCACGGAACTCATTCCCGGCCGCTTATCGGCGCGAGCAGCGGCAACTTTCGCTCGGATCTGTTCGTCGTATTCCGCCCGTGCCAGTTCTTCATTAGCGAGGCGTTGCAATAGTGCAGACTTGTCTGTACTGCCTTCTGGAAAAATACGAGGCAGGCTTTCGGCCAGCTCGCGCAGGAAATTGGCGTTTTCGTAATGTGTGGTGCTATTCATAATTGACTCCCCCTTTCATTCAATAAAGGGCAATTGCAGGTTTTTTGATGCCGCACGCATGGGTATAACGAGTCAGAGTATCGATATTCGCCCCGGTGATATTGTTTCACAGGCAGGCGATAACCGGATGCATAATGCTCATTTGCCTGGCAATCTGCGTGTTGTCAGGTTTTATGCAGAGTATATAACCTTTCAGACACAGCCACCAACATATGCTTATGCCGCGCCAGCGGCATGGAAGGCGGCACTCCATTGTTGCATATGATACCGGAGTAAAACCGCCGAAGCCCGGCGTAAGCCGGTACGGATTGACAGATTTCACCTTACCCATCCCCGGCCCTGCCAGACCATACCCGTTTTTAGCCATGAGAGAGCTTCTGTGCGCGGTCGGAGTGGTCCCGACGAGGGTTTACCCGAAGTCGGGGCGTATCTCCGCGTTAGCGGGCCGTGAGGGCCGCTTACGAGCGTGTACTCAATACGTCCAGCCAGAAGACTGACAGCAATGATGACGCTTAGTTACAACATTCATAATTAAAAGCGACTCTGTTCCGGCCCTTTGGGCCGGGGCGGGGCCGCTTTTCAGTTATGAGGGAGGGGCTTTGTGGTTTCGGTTCTGCGCTGGACTGGGGTTTTCCTGGTGGTTGTATTTGAGTGTTGTAACTAAAATGGCTCCGGTCGGGGCCCGCCGCTTGCGGTGGGAGGTGCATATCTGTCTGTCGACAGGACAGGTAATGAATAGGTTTTCTTTTTAAATGAATGTAATTAAGTAGTTTAAAGGAGATATAAACAGGTGTTTAAAAGATACATTGCACCCTGTAAGACTGGCGGCTGGCGCTTTATGACATGAACGGTTGTAACCTTATGGGGAAATCCCTTGCAGTTTAATGTGGATAAGCAAAATTCCCCGTCTGTGAGGCGTGTTTTGTATCGAAAACAGGGGGGACCGGATGCACCTGAAGGTGGATGATGAGGTTGTTTTTTGTATGCGGTGCTGTTTTTTTGTTCGCCGACAGGCTTCAGGCGTGCAGATGCCTCCGGTGCGGGTCGGATTATTCAGAGGAGGTCACTTTCAGGGGGAAGCTGTGGCCAGCCGGCTGTAATTGCGGTTACGTGACAGAATCATGCGCTCCTTCACACGACGTTCCACTTCGCGTTTTACCGCCTCACGATTGGCAGTGAAGCGCCCTTCCGAGATTTCACGCGTCAGCTGCCGTTTCACCAGGGTGACGATATCCTGACGTTCCCTGTTCGCATCACGACGCGCACGGGCACGTTTTATTCCACGGGACTTAAGCTCTGTCTGGTAACTGCGGAAACGCTCACGCACAAAACGCCAGGCTTTCGCTATCAGTTCATCCATACCCAGTGCATCCAGTCCCTGCTTCTTGCGCTGTCTGTTTTCCCATTCCACACGACTGCGGCGTGCGGAAGCCACCGCCACCTCAGACACATCGAGAGCGGCAAACAGTGCCGGTGTGAACGTGATGTCGGTCGGAATGTAGCACCCGATAAGCGGGTCATATTCCGTCTGGTAGGTAATCAACCCCAGCTCTGACAGGAACGTCAGGGCACGGGTGGCACGAGTGATGGAGAGTTTTCCTGCACCGGACTCTGTCGCCAGTCCGCACTCAATGGCCAGCGTGGTGATGGAGCACTGGACGCGGTTGGCCAGCGGATCATAGTGAAAACAGAGCCCCTGCAGCAGCGCATCAATGGCCCGGCGACGCAGTACCGGTGGCATGCGCCGACGCAGACCACGCGAACGGGCATGCGCCACATGAATGGCGAAATCAAAACGGGAGGTGAAGCCCACCGCCTTTTCCATCAGTTTTTCGCAGAACTTCAGCGTTCCGGCACCTTTACGGGGTGTAAACACCGGATTCGGGTTCTTTACCTGGCGGTAATACGTTTGTTGAAGATCAGTCACACCATCCTGCACTTACAATGCGCAGAAGGAGTGAGCACAGAAAGAAGTCTTGAACTTTTCCGGGCATATAGCTATACTCCCCGCATAGCTGAATTGTTGGCTATACGGTTTTTAGATGGCCCCGGTAATCTTTCTGTACTCGCCAAAGTTAAAGAAGATTATCGGGGTTTTTGCTTTTCTGGCTCCTGTACATCCACATCAGAACCAGTTCCCTGCCACCTTATGGCGTGGCCAGCCATAAAATTCCTTAAACGATCAGCAATCTATCACGCACACCAGAAACAGGCAAGAATGTGATGTCGCTACATTTCAGTTAGCTAAAAGCACTCTTCTGCTTTATCAGTTCGGCAATCATCTCAGCCTGAGTAACACCCTCAGCTTCACACATCTCCTGCAATTGCGCTTTTAACGCAGCAGGAATAAACACTCTGAGTTCTTTATGTGTGGCTCGTTTTCTTGCCAGGGATGCCTGCTGACGTTCTGCAAGCGTCAGAGGATTACCTTTTCTGTATGCTCGCTTTGTACCTGATGAGGAAGTCACTGCATTTTCTGTCTGCGACATCTCGCCTCCTCAATTCTCAAACAGGGATCGTTTCGCAGAGGATACTACAGTTTTTTGAAATCAGCGACTTGAAAGTTGTGACGATGATCTGTGTTGGCGCACAAATCATGTCTGATTACGACCGTTTAATGTGATTTTGATAATGAAATGACTGAAAAGATGGAAATGCCTTAACCTGTGTGCCGGCCCCGGGCGGGACCGGCTGTTTCTGGCATGTCGGGTGTCTGCCCCTGAAATACCTCACACTTCCGGAAAGCGGGGACTTCCGTCCCCGCCCGGCAGCTTACTTCCGTGCTTCGTAGGCCAGAGTTACCTGCACCACTGTATTTCCCCTGTGAATATTCAGCTCACATAACCGTTCCCTGAATATCAGTAAAAAACACAACACCGTGGCGCACACGGCGAGCCCCCCGATAAGGGCATATTTCGTCATAAACTTTGACCTCTCTGCAAGGAAGAGGCTACAATCAGTAGTGTTAAGGTACTTCATGCAGGCCTCACGAGTTAATGGATTAACAAGTGGGGTCTTCGCATTTCTGGTACCTGCGTCTTGCCTGAACCAGAAAGGCTCAGACACCCGCCGCGATAATACCACATTCCCTGTTACTGACCATTCCCTCCATTTCCCGCTTTTCACTACAGAAACGCCGGGGGCGGGGAAAACTTGCTTTTTCCCGTTCCCGGGGTTGGACAACTGAGCAACGCGAAGGCGTCAGTGGATTTTTATGATCCTTCCAAACTCTGCTTCCATTTTTTTCATATCCTGTTCTCTTACTGCGACTATCAGTTGTTTTCCTGATTTTCGTGCCACTCTGGCAAACTGCATGACGGCAGATTCATTATTCAAATCAGACCATCCTGTACAATTAAAAATAATAATATGCTCACTGGCGTTCAGCGCATTCCTGATAAAAATAACAGCATAATCATTTAATGTTCTGTCAGAACAACTGTAAATCTGGCTGAAATCATAATACTTATAATCAGTGATATTCAGTTTATTTAAAAAGCTATCAACTTCGAAGCTGATTCCCCCACTATAAGAACATTATGATTAGACGATGTGATTAATTCTGATACTGCCTGATAGTTCATTTGTTCACCTTTCATTAACAGAGAAATAAGTTAATAATGTAATATGCTTCATGCTTTTAAATATCGCATTTCAATGAGAACTCAATAGCCACAGAAATATCATTATTTCCGTGAGCGCCATACCCAGGGCGGAACAGGAGCGCTGTCTGCCCACAGACCACGTTTCTGCTGTCGTACTTCTCCCTGCAGGACAGGAAGAACAGGATCGGTGTTGTACTGCTCATAAACCCATGCATCGCCTGCACGGACCATAAACTGATTAACATTCATTCCGTCTGGTGCATAAACCTGCCCGAGAATACGACCATAATGATCTCGCTGAAAATATGTGACAGTAACCGTTTTTCCCGCAACCAGAGATTTCATTATTTTTTCAGACCACCGTCCATATTCCTGTTTCTTTTCAGGTGCATCAATATTAACAAGACGGACACGCACCGGATGCTGAGATAACATGACGTCAATGGTATTGCTATCCAGAACACGCACGCCCCGTCCATGAATATCAGCAGAAAATACCTGACATGAAAAAACAAATAATACCACTGGTATATATTTCTTCATTTTACTCTCCGTCACTGATTACTTTTCGTGATTGCATGAATTCCATGCCGGGATGAATAATGGCTCACGTATCACGCAAAAAAATAAACCGTTGAGTTGTGATCAATTCAACAAAATAAGATGAGGTGACTTAATACACATATGGCTATGTGTTACTAAAAACGCTGGTCAGCCAGCCTGACCAGACACATAAGAAACAACGTCTCATGCATTATTCAGCCTCCTGATACCTGGAGTAACGGAGGCTGCTTTTTCTGTCACATATTTCCCGTGAAGGCGTTACCGGTTTCCGTGGGTAACATGTGACGGAGATTATATTTTTAATCTCCGTGTATTCATCATACCTGCTCTTGCTGACAGGATAACTGTGTTATATCGCAGGCTACCGGCTGTGGCGCTGAATATAACGGTCATAGATAAGTCATACATGCCCTGCTCAGGGGATTAGCGATAAGACGGACCGGGAGAGTCATCTCCCGGTTTTTCTTTATCCTGCCGCGAATACAGCCCGGCTGTCTGTCAGATTCACCGGATAACCCTACTGTTATGCATGCCACTGTCACCTCCTGCTTCTTGAAATTCATCACATTTTTTATCCCTGCTGGCTTACCCGGGATGTGAAATATGTTAATTCTGTGATGTCCGTTTGAAAGACAGGGCAACTCCTTCTTACACCACTATAATAATAATAACGATCTGCCATATAAGTCTGCTCCCCCGGAGCTCCGCGACGGGGGTTATTTTTATCGGCACTTACACCGACATGCAGATGCCCTCTTCAGAGCAAAATCCCGCCATGCTTCACAGGGTGCCAGCCGGGCCGCATTCTGCCAGACCTCTGCCGCTTCCCTGAAAAAGCCACGAATCTCCTGACGGACGGCATGACGCCCCTCGCGCTGATAGCGATAAATACTGCTGTGTTCAGATAATCCACTGGATACAGCCATTTTTTATCCCTCCTCTTGACCCGACACCCGGATTATGTCAGAAACATTATGAAACATCCCTGAACGGTTGGATGTTTTTCTCCATCAAAACTCTGGATGTCTGTTTTCCCGATTTTTTTCGCTGTTGCCCTCTGTCATACAGAGGGCGCTTTTATTATTCTGCCAGGATCGCCCACAGCTCATCCTTGATCCGGTTCTGTCTGCGCACCTTTTCCAGGCGCGCCTGCGCATACTGTTCTTCTTCCTGTGTGATATGTTCTGTCACATAGCCTTCTGTATCATAGCGGCAGGCACCGGCTTTCATGGCGCCAAGATAGCTTTCTGAACGGGTGATGGCCTTCAGTGCCCTGCGCAGTTTTTTATGAGAGAGCGGGATATTCCGCTGAGACACCTCATCCAGTAAAACTTCCCGGATACCACAGGCAAGAAGCCGGGGCGTGTTACCGTCAAACAATCCCGGCCACCAGGGTTTCAGAGTGTTCACCGCCTCATCCAGCGAGGGCAGCGTCAGATAAATGGACAGCGCCTGTCTGGCCTGTGCTTTCTTCGCCGCCAGCTCTGCTTCCCGGGCAGCCTTCTCCGCCAGTTTCTGCTTTTTCACCTTCCATTTTGGTGGCGTGGTGACATTGATGATGGTTTTCCGGCTCCGGGTCGGTGTTTCCCCTTCCGTTTTCCGTTTCAGTGTCAGTACCGGTCGTTTCTGCTCTGTCATGATTGCCCTGACCTTTGTGAAAATATGTCCTCCAGGTCGTTGAAACTACTCACTATGATATTAAGCTGACCTCAACGACCTCTGACATATTAATACCGACAATTAAAGATGTTTTTTAAACCATTGCGTCTGTACTGCCGCCACACGTTCAAAAAACGCGCCTTCATAAATATCATAATGGCATGCGTCAGCTTCCTCGTATAATTCCTTAGTACCAGAAGCAACAGCATCATATAAGGCTCTTCCCTGTTCTGGTGGATTAACACTATCCTGGCCGGCAATAACAACCAAAACTGGGCACTGTACTTTGGCTGCGCTCTCTGCCGGTTTATATTGCAACGTCTCCATAACCGTAAGGAAAGGTATTTTTATATCCATTTCAGGATACTGACCTTTTACCTTCTCGAAGAATACCTTTGATTCATTATCACTCAGTACCCGGGTAACCCCCACAAACATCTCTTTCCCGGTATTTTTCTTCTTTTCTGCCATTTTATTCAGCGTGGACAGAAAAGAAGCTTTCTCCAGTTCATTCATTTCTCCGGTAACCAGAACCTCACCGTCAGCAAAAGCCAGCTGGCTGACAATACTTTTCACTCTTTTATCCTGCGCAGCTGCATTGAATACATGACACCCACCCAGCGATGTTCCCCATAATCCTATACGCTGATTATCAATACATACCTGCTTTTCTGCCCAATTGATAACTGAAATAATATCTTCGGTCTGCATTGCCGGAACCAGACGACCTCGTTCCCCTTCACTCTCACCGAATCCACGATAATCAAAAGTAATCGTTGCAAACCCGGCTTCTGTAAACGCATTCGCAAAGGAAGGCAGCAGAACATTCCGGATACCGCAAAATCCATGGCATAAGAGAATCAAAGGATGTTTTATATTTCCTTCCGGGACACGAAATGTCAGGGCAATACCTTCAGGGAGTTTGTGATCCGTAATTTTCATAAATATCCTGTGTTATGTTGTTTATTAATAAGCAGAATCAGCGCCAGCATCATACCAGTCACACAGCCAGAACGCCCAGCACAGTAAGATGACAGGCATAGAACGTCGGGAAAAAATCCCCGTACCAGAAACGGGGTAGTGATTTCCCTGTACAGGACACCAGACCAACAGTCAGCACCGTCATCACAAGGCCGGCCACCGCCGCTGCATCACTGGTGGCAAGGTTAAGCGCCGGAATAACAGCCAGCAGGCAGGCGACCAGCGCCAGACGTTCCATTCTGTCTTCCGCCCGGTACAGCCTGTGGCTGACTGCCAGCATCAGCAGCCCGGCAATGCCGTAACTGGTGCCGGAGAAAGGCAACCACATTGCCAGAAGCAACATGGTCTCTGCGGAACGCCACCAGGTGCGCGTTTCACACCATGTCAGCACCTGTGCCGCAACTGCAAAGGCAAACAGGATATTCCCCTCATACCAGGGAAAGCCGGCCAGATAATATGCGAACTGGGCAATCACCGCCCATCCCCACAGCCGGTTAATGGCCTCCTGCCGGATATGCGTATGACGGGACAGATTCAGCCCCCACACCAGGGCAAACAGCGGAAAGGCCCCACGCCCGACCAGAAACATCCACGACTGGTCCAGATGCAGAATGCGGTTTGCATGGTCCAGAACCATCAGCACCAGTGCCACCGTTTTGATGATATCCCGCTGTCCGGGTGACCAGACCAGCAACGACTGCAACCAGGTATCGGTCCGGGCAGCCAGTGAATCATTACGTGTTGTGTTCGTGTTATCCGTTGTCATCAGCGTTTATCTTCCTGTGTCAGTCTCCGCCCAGGGTTTTCTCTTTCTGCAGGTCACGAACCATATCCCGCTCCATCTGCTGCAGTCGCTCCTGCAGCAGATTTTCCCGGGCAACCTCCCGGACCGCTTCCCGCACCCGTTGTGGTTCACGCAGTACACTCTCCGGCAGCGCGGCTTCCCGTTCAGATATGGCAGACCGGTCACGCTCCAGCCCGGCAATATCCCTGACAGCCTGCTCTGTTTTGCCGTCCGGCAGGTCAGGTTTGTTCTCTGCCATTTTACGGACAATTTCATCCGCACGGCGTTCCGTTTCACGGCGGATGGCCTCTTCAGCCTGCCGCTGTGCCAGTACCTCTGCCGTGACCGGTTCGCCATTTCCGGCTCCCGGCTGAACGCTGTTGTCCGGGATATCCCCCCACACGCGACCACCGGTGATGGTACCGGGATTCCACGGACGACCTTCACCGGCGATTCTTACCACCACACCGCTGTCAGGATTATCACGGGCAATCCGGACACCATCCTGCATATTATCAGCCAGCAGGCTCTCTCCGTTACGGCTGCCCTGCAGGGCCACGAACTGCGCATCCCCGCTGCCTTTCACCCGGCCTTCACCACTGAAGCCCCGCAGCCCGTTTCCGTCATCCGTGGTCAGCGGGTTCAGCCAGATACCAGCTGACTTGCCGTTACGGTCAAAAGCCGGCAGTGCCACATACGGCTGCGGATATTTGCGCCCGGGTGCAATAAACCGTGCAGGACTGTCTCCCCCGGCCAGCCCTGCCTGACGGAGAACGGCACGGCCGGCCACCACGTCCCGCAGCTCCCGCGCCGTACTGAACAGCCGCTCTGCATTCATGACCTCCCGGTCCGATTTCGGCTCTAGCACATCGTGGGCAGTTCCTTTCTGTACGGCATTGTTAATGGCATCCGTCCAGCCCTGACGGTTATCGGTATACACCTGCACATGCTGCTTCATACGCGACAGGGCCACGTAGGCTGACTCAAAGCCGGCCATCTGTTTCCGGTTACCTTCCGTGCCTTCAAGCGCAATGGCAAAGGTTTCACTTACCCCCTGCGCACCGTGGGCGGTGATGGCATAGGCCAGGTCAATATGTTGCTCTGCCCGCTCCTGACCGGGGCGAATCACCCGGGTCTGCTGTCCGTCCGACAGCGTGACACTGTCACCGGAAACCGCTGTCACCGTCCAGACGCTGTTGGCCACATAACCGCGCTCCCGGTCACTCTTCGTGAAGCGCATCCGGTCACCGGTTCCCACCCGGATGGTGTCCGGAGTGTACAGTGTGACGCCTTCAGCCACCGCCTCCCGGGGCGAAATCAGCCGCGTGTTACCTTCCGCATCCTGCAGGGTTATCAGCCCGTCATCCTTGCTGATACCGGCAATCCGGTGATACACATTATCCACCAGGGCAAGTGCGTCCCGATGTGTCTCCCAGGTGGAGAGACGACGCAACTCCCCGTCGCGTATATTCGCTGTGTTCAGGACAGGCACCATGACCTGCTCTTTTCCCAGCTCACTGGCCTTTTCCCGTGCATCATGAATCATGCTGTTCAGTACGCGCCGGTCCTCATTCAGATGCGTGACAATCAGCGTCTGCTCCCGTGCTTCCGGCGTCCTGCCGGTATAATCGCGGACAATGGCTTCATACAGTGTCATGGGAATATCCGGAAAAGCCTCACCTTTCAGCTGCGCTTCTGCCAGTTTCGCTTCCTGGCTGTGACTGAACTCCGTCACGGAGTGCTCCGGTACCCATGCGCCCTCCTGACGTGGCACCTGAGACGGTTTCACACTCTCAAGCCCGGACAGTGCCCTTTCCACATCCCGGTTAATCAGGCTGTATACCGCCTCCCGCAGCTCCGGCGTCTGGCGCACAATCTCCTTCATGATGGCCACATCGGCAGCACTGCGCGTCTGCTGGAGACGGAAAGGCTGACCGGGCGCGATGGCCTGCAACTGGTCCGTGTCACCACTGGCCACGGCACGACCGCCACCGGCCGCAATCAGGGCGTATGCCCGTGCCATGTCGGTATTGCCCACCATAGAGCTCTCATCGAGCAGGAACAGCGTGTTGCTGAAATTCGGCGTTTCTCCGCTGCGCTGCAGCAGCTGCGTGTCATGCAGAAAGGACGCCAGCGTCTGTGCATCCACGCCGGCGCTGCGCATCTCACCGACCGCACGGTGCGTGGGCCCCAGCCCCACGACACGGGGACGTTCACTCTCCGGCAGCATGTTCACGGCTGACATCACCGCCCGGAACTGTGTGGTCTTACCCACACCGGCATAGCCCTGCACCACCGTGAAACGGTCGGACGTTTCCAGTATCATACGGGTAGCGGCACGCTGTCCTGATGTCAGTTTCTCCATGAGTTCGCCAGGTACTCTCTCCATCAGCGGCGTGACCGCCTCCTTACCTTCGAGAATATGGCGAAGAATGCTCTTTTCTGCCTCATACGACGCACGGGAAACCAGCAGGCCTGTGCCATAGCCTTTTGCCACATCCACATACAGTAAATCACCGCGTTTTATCTGCGCATTGATTTCCCCTCCCAGTTCAGTAAAACTGGTTCCTTCTGCAGCAAACGACTTCGCCTCTGTCAGCAGGTCCACCATGCTGAAGGCCAGGTTTTTACTTTCCACCACAGGAAGCGCCAGATGAATAGCCTGCTGTGCCGGCGTGTGAAGCCCGGCTTTCTGCAGACTGATAGCGGTTTCCAGCAATGTCTCACCGGCACGCGCCTTTATCTGCTCAGAAACCACCGTAAAGGAGGGATGGCGGGCAAGTTTTTCCGCAGTACGGGTTTCATCCAGTGAGGAATACAGCCGGACATCACGACCGCTGCGGGCCAGACCGTTCAGGGTGGCGTTGTCCATTGCCATCTGTGTGACGGAGGCAAAAACCTTCGCACTGTCGCTGACGGAATGCCCGGGCGTTTCCACCCAGCCGTTCTCCAGCTTCAGTGCCGTGAACGGTGAATCAGCCACAGGCAGGGTGGCCGGTTCAGCCCGCCCCGGCACAACAACCGTCATCGCATCTTCACTGACGGATGCCACCTGCAGGCGGTCACCGCCGGAGACGCGGAGTCCGGGAATTTTCCCTGTCACCCTCAGACGCTCGCCGTCTGCCACCGGCATTTTTTCCGGCCGGAACAGCGACCAGCTGCTGTCCAGAGAAGAAATACGCACCACCTGCGTTTCACCCTGCGCATCCCGCAGGGTCAGGCTGTGACTCTGCGCCGTCACCCGGTCTATCACATAGCGGTCATGACTGCGTGTCTCCGGGTTCCACTGCTCCATCACCATTCCCGGGCGGTACATATCCCGCAGATAACGGCTCCGGCTGTCCAGCCAGACCGGTGACAGTGCCGTCATGGTCACCTCCTGATGTCCGAGCACGCCCTGTGTTTTCAGCTCACTGCGAATGGCCTGTGTCAGTATGGCCTGTTCCCGTACCCCGCTGACCTGTGCCACGCTCTCTTCTCCGGCTTTCACGCTGGCCGCAAAATCTCCTGCCAGCCGGGCATAGCGGACATTACGGTCCGGTTCACTGATGATGGTGGCCGGTCGCTGTTCTCCCCCCTGCCAGCGATATGTGTTCACCCCGGCATCCTTCATGGCCATCAGCGCACTGCCTGTACCGGTTCGCTGCCCGCTGTCGGTTATCAGGACCTGTACGTTATGACGTGCGGCACCGTCCAGCAGGGTTAACGTCTCTTTCAGGGAGAGTTTTTCGCCCTGGTCAACGATAACAGTACTGCCCGGCGTGAAGGCCATGCCTTCCAGCAACTGACGACGTCCGGTTATCAGCTCACCGGACAGCCGTTCATCCTGCTTCAGGTTCATCTGCGAGCGACGGTCAGCAGCGATAATCTGCACTTCCCGCCCCTGCTCCCGGGCCATCATGACCAGTTCAGCCACCCGCTCACGCTGCCCGGCTGCACCGCCCTGCCCGGACACAATGGCCAGCGACGGACGGTCCTGTGCCAGAACACTGACCGCATCGCTGTAACCAGCCGTCCGGGGGACACTTTTCTCCGGATGTACGGTCACTCGGTTCTGTTTCATGATGTCACGACTGAGTGCCCGGACGGACAGCTCATCGAGCACATGAATTCCTGATGTGAACAGCCCCTTCTCACGGTCGAGGGGGATAAGCTGCTCACGACTGATGGCCTCATCGATACCGGCGCGTGCCCGTTCAATCACACCATTTTCCGGCGGCAGTATACCGACCGTTCTGGCCAGCACGTCCGTGTACGTAAACTGCACTTTTCGTTCACTTAATCCGGCAATCGCCTGTGTCACCGCCTGCTGCACATCCGGCCCCTCCTGTGAAACAGCCCCGGGCGCCTGCGTGCGGGTCTCCGCACGCTGATCCGCCGCGTCACGATATGCCCGGATGTCGAACCCGGTTTCCTTCAGCGTCTGCATCCATTCAGCCATTCTGACTTCAGGATCGACGTGCTGTTTGGATTTTCGCGTATCCAGTGCCGCCACATCCCGGGATTTCAACGAGGCGTCCTCCCCGACGGCCTCCCGGATAGTCTGCGAGCGTCCGGAAAAGGCCTCCACCGGTACGCCCGGCATTTCCCACATACCGTGCTTACCGACCACTTCAGTTTCATAGCCCAGCGCCTCAACCTGCTCTTTCAGTTTTTCCCGGTAGAGCCTGCCAAAGGCAATCTGATTAGCGTACACATTCTCAATGAACCCCGTTTTCCCCACTTTGTCACTGCTCAGTGTCTTCCATTCGCCGTTATGCTGCGTGACATTAGCCGCCACCGCATGCGTGTGTAACTGTGGTTCCTGATCGCGACTGGTGTCGTGGTTAAACAGTGCCATCACCAGATTACCGGTCAGCACCGTTTCTGACTGTCCGTCCGTCATCACCCGTGTGGAGGCCAGCGCCTCCACCTGACGGACAGCAAAATCCACGGCCTGGTTATGTGCTTCAATAAGACGTTTGTCCCCCCCGAGCATGGCCATCATGGAGACACTTTTGGGAGCGGAAAAGGTCAGGTCGTAGCCGGGACGATGCCTGTTACGGCCATCCTGCATGCGGCTTAAATCCGCCCCGTCTGGCAACCTGCCCTCCAGAAGGCGGGTAAAGACATCCTTATCGACACTGCCCTGCAGCCCCAGTTGTTCAGCCCCCTGGCCGGCCCAGCGTTCTCCCATGCTGCCCAGCACATAGTAATTATCCTTGTCGGTATAATAGTTCCCGGCACTTCCGGCCGATCTGACCTGCGCAATACTCATCATAAACGTATATCCCTTTGACATATCCCGGCATCAATCCCACAATGGATATACACAAGACATATCCACATAAGGAGGCAAATAATGGAAACCACCGTATTTCTCAGCAACCGCAGCCAGGCGGTCAGACTGCCAAAAGCGGTTGCATTGCCGGAAAACGTAAAACGCGTTGAAGTGATTGCTGTCGGACGAACCCGAATCATTACGCCTGCCGGAGAGACATGGGACGAATGGTTCGACGGAAACAGTGTCAGCGCTGATTTTATGGATAACAGGGAACAGCCTGGTATGCAGGAAAGGGAGTCATTCTGATGCTGAAGTTTATGCTCGATACCAACATCTGCATTTTTACGATAAAGAACAAACCCGCCAGTGTCAGGGAACGTTTTAACCTGAACCAGGGGAGAATGTGCATCAGTTCGGTCACTCTGATGGAGCTGATATATGGTGCAGAAAAAAGCCAGATGCCTGAACGTAATCTCGCTGTGATCGAGGGATTTGTTTCCCGCATTGACGTTCTGGATTACGACGCTGCTGCTGCCACACACACCGGCCAGATAAGAGCAGAACTTGCCCGTCAGGGACGCCCTGTCGGGCCATTTGATCAAATGATCGCAGGTCATGCCCGCAGTCGGGGACTGATTATTGTGACTAATAACACCCGGGAATTTGAACGTGTGGGCGGCCTGAGAATTGAAGACTGGAGTTGACCTGTTCATCAGAAATCATCTCCCGGCTCAACATCCTCCCCGCGCTCCCGGTGCACATTAATGTTCACCTCTTCACGACGCTGCATCTGCTGCTGGATGTCCGGATGATTTTCCTGTTGCCATGCCTCATAAGCGGCCATATCCACCACTTCACCGGATTCACTGATCCCGGGTGGCAGTTGCTGTTCCATCTCTTCTTCCGGTTTCATTTTCAGCTCCTGCTCGATCCCCCCTGCCGGAACATTCACACCTGAATCTGACTTCTTATCGTTGATGGCAGGAGACACCGGCTGTTGCGGCTGTTCAGCCTGAGTCACGTCTTCTCCGGAAACAACCTCCGGGACATCCGGTTCGAAGAGGCTGGCCATCTGACGACCTTCTGCTTCCCTTGCGGCAAGTACGGCACTCAGACGGTTCTCCATTTCCGGGTTGATGTCACGCGGAATAAACTCCGGAGCGACCTTCGGTCGTGTCTGATATTTCAGAGAGAGTTTTACTGCCGGATACGGTCCGGGCAGGGTGACATAACAGGTCAGATCCGGCAGAGACTGAATGTCGGAATAACTGACCAGCGTCTGGCGCTCCATATCCTTACCGGTCGATACCCCGTCACGTACCGGATCAGCACCGTAGGAATACTGCTCGCTGGCTTTCAGGTGCTCTTTCTCACCAATTTCACCGGCAGCGAACTCTGCAATCTTATGGCTGGGAGAACGGAAAAAGGCACGGGTGTTCATGACGTCAAACAGCGAGGCAGCCGCTTTCTCACCGTAGATATCTTCCAGCTGGGCATAGGACTGGATACCAAACACATAACAGCCACCGAACTTACGGGCTTCCGGCAGGATCTCCACCAGGTCCGGCAGTTTGTGTAACGTGGGTAACTCATCACAGAAAAACCACACACGACGGTTACGGTTTTCTCCCATTGCCAGCAGACCACGAATGGCAATGGACAGCCACATGGAGATCACCGGCTTCAGGGAGGCATGGGTGTCGGCATTCGACGAAATAAACAGCCAGCCGTTTTTCTGATCTTCCCGGACACCACGCATCCAGTCACGGATGGTAAAAGGCTCACCGTTATGCTCAATCCCCTGCAGGTAACGGATGGCTTTCACGTAGTTGGTCAGCACAGCACGGATGGAAATCGCCGTTTTCTCAATTTTCTCTTCCACCAGGTTGGCCGCCGGTGAATTACGCAGGTAGGTACGCAGTTTTTCAATTTTGATGGAAAGCAGTGTGTCCACCAGTTTGCTGTAGCTGCGGTTGGGGTCATTACGCATCAGATACGCCGCTTCCGCAAAAATGGTACGTCCTGAACCCTGCCAGAACGGGTCCTCTTTTGTACCCATCGGGATCAGAGTATTTGCGGTATTATCAAAATCCGGCTGTGTCAGGCACTCCTTCCACAAATCCCAGGCGGCACAGCGGGCATCCAGCGGATTCAGGATTTTATCGATGGAGGGATCATAGTAACTTTTAACAAATTCCCCCGAACGGTCATAAATCACCACCATATCACCGCGCTGACGGGCGTAGTTGGCCAGACGACGGATAACTTCCGACTTACCGGCCCCGACCGTGCCGTGCAGACAGAAGTTCTGGATTTCGGAATCCCGGATAATCGGCAGGTCTCCAATCCGGATATCGGAGTCCTTGCCGTCTTTTTTCAGCATCCGGGCAACGTCTTTCGGATTGTCTGTCAGCTGACGACCACCTGTGACTTCATTTTCGCTCTGTTGTTTACCCTGACGCCCCAGAATCCAGGAGACAACAAAGAAGGTAATCAGGCAAATAACCAGTGCCACAACAGCAGCCAGCACGAAGGCGGACCATAACTGCTCACTGCACCAGATCATATATTTGTCATGCAGTACCTGAGCAGCGTTCATGCGGAAGGTTTTACCGTAATACTGGATCTCATAGACCGGCTGGGATTTGATTAAATCCCGCATGCCTTCCAGCGTGGTACACCACCAGTAAATACAGCCGTTCACAAACGTCTGCCAGCTTATTTTTATCCATAAAACCAGACCAACGAGTATCCAGAAAAAAATAAACAGGCAGTAAAGCATGATATTGGCGATCTGGCTGAACATGCGGATACGCATGGACGCAATCTGACCGCCCTGGGTCATATCCTTTGCGTTAAAACTCATGATGATATTCCGAAGAAAAAAAGTCAGTCGGACTGATTATTAATGATGAAAAGATTAATAACCGTTAAATTCCGGCTTCGCCGGCAACACTTCACGGTCGCACAAAGAATTTGCACAACCGCTCAGTGTTTTCATATTTATTTCGGAAACGCCGGGGAGAAATAAAATTTATTTTATTTCTTTCCGGGGTTGGACAACGAGCAAAGCGAGGCGTCAGTCAGGAGGCCGGTCAGACCAGCCTCCGGAAGATAATCAGAGAATATTTGCGATTGATTTGGCCAGCTGGTCTTCGAGAACAGGCTTCGCCTCTTCAAATTTCAGGTTAACCTTGTTCGCATTTGAGACCACACGGGTCTGGTATTTATGCTGGTTACCTGTTTCTGTACTGGTCTGAATTTTCGCACCTGATGTGCCCTGACGCAGGGCGGCAACATTATCCGTTGTCACCGTTGCCTTAGTACGCTCTGCAATCTGCACATCCGTGATCATGGTATAGTTCACATCTTCCACCATCGCATCTGCAGCCATACCCACCAGACCGGCAGCAAGGCCCACACCGAGTGTGGCACCGGCAGAATTGGAATTATATCCGGTGATACCGGCACCTAACGCTGCACCAACTGCTGCGCCTTCATAACCACGGTTCAGCCATCCCTGAGACTCCCGCAGATCCATCTTATCGGCCTTCAGCACATTCGCCTGAATCCAGTAGTAGGCTTTATCCGGAGAAGTCACCACCTGATACCCTTTTGCTTTCACAGCATCAGCAATTTTGCCCTGCAGCCCACTCATGTCTTTATCAGACGTGTTTTTGATCTGCAGAAATACCGTGCGTTCGCTGGCGGGTTCAAGCCAGATGGTCTCACTCATCTGAGTCTTCACCTCAAGGTTACGCTTCTTGATTGCTGTGCTCATCGCACCACACCCTGAAAGGGCCAGAGTGGAACTGACCAGTGCAACCATCATTAGTTTTTTTGTTTTCATCATATATTTACTCTCTAATATCTTTTATTTTACTCTTGATAACTTCTTGTTTTTGACGTAACTATTGATTGCATCAATAACACCAACAAATTGATATCTACCGATATCTAATTGAATCAAGAACGCCATAATAACCGTCACTAAAATTGCGCCAAAACCGTATATAATCCCTCCACCTAAAAAAGACCATAAAAATATAACCCCCATATACACAATGAAATACACTTTAAGTTTTGATGATATAACCCTCATTACGGATGATGTCTTTAGGAATTCTTCCGGCAGAGAGAAATATAACATTCTAATCCTTGCCACAATAAACAGAATAAGAAGTCCAAGCCATCCTCCGGCTAACACAGCAGTGAGTGTTTCACTTGTCTTTTGTGTTATTAGAAATGACATTAGCAAGGGACAAAAAATCATCCACCCCATGATGATAAGCCCGGGTTTTAATCCCTGCCATAGTGACGGAATTCTAATATCTCCTGAGTCAATATGTTTCTTTAAAACTTCCAACTCACTACTGATAATTTGTTGTGTAATCATGGTCTCTCCATACCCTACCCAACATGTTATGATTATTCTTTATGCTGGTAACTCTTTGCTTTCTCTAAAAGCTCTTTCGGACTATCAGCACCAGGTATTCTTTCCTGAGCCAGCTTTTCTTCATTATATTTATTATTCTGAGTTAATGCTTCTGTTTTATGATGATTTTGTAGTTCAGAATACTGCCCTTTTACAATATTTTCCTCGCCTCGGATGCTGTTCTGAGTATCTCCGATATTACCTCGATATTCTGTGACCATATTATCAACCTGATGTTTTACATCATTACGGATATTACTGTCCTGCGTTCTTTGCTCAATAATGGCCTGATGTCCCTGATGATCAGCAATAATATCCTGGCTGCCACCACCCGAAGGTACGCTCTCCATTCCTTTACCTATATCTCTACGGGATTCACGCCAGGTGTTATCAACACCAGGCTGTACCTGTTCCTGCACAAAAGACCACGCCATAGCCCGACGGCGTTCTGCAATCTCCGGCGAACTGGTATTTGTCAGAATAGCTTCAACATCCTGCGGTGCGTTTTTCATCACATACTGTGCAAACTGTTGCGACAGATCTTCACTCATCTGCCCACTCATACTCTCAGTACGGGATGCCATTTCAGCATATTCATGGCTGCGGGTCATATTCGTCGTGTACTGGTCGTAACTCTGTTTCGCTGAATTCAGGGCTGCAGACAACTGATCCACACGGGAATCAGCATTATTGTCAGTATGGCTGCCGGATTCACTGACTTTGCGGCTGGTAAAGTAATCGCTGGCTTCTTTAAAGTCTTGTGTAGCTCTGGCATCGATATCATGACGAGCATCATGGCTGGCCCGTGAACCACTACTGGCTTCATGTGAGTCAAGATCACTGCCATCAATGCTTGCCTTAGCTCCGGCCTGGAGACCAACCCCTCCACCGTTACCCAATACACTTATGCCTAAATGCCCTTTAGCATAAGCATCACCGTAAAGGCCAAGCGACGCATTTGTACTTCTCGAGGCCAGTTCTCTCGTCGCCTGCTCATTACTGATATTATGCGCCTTCGCATAGCTTTCCACTGCACTGCGCATACGGCTGGCCATCATGGAGTCCTGAGCACTCATCGTGCTGTCAGCACCACCAGTGACAGAGTCACTGCTCCCCCGGTTAGAGCCAAACTGACTGAGTGTGTTCCAGGCACTGGCAATACTGCTGCTGAAACCATGCAGGGCACTTTCGGCTCTGTTCGACGCCTCCCGGGCCATTTCCTGTTGTGCCGCTGCAATCTGACGCGTTGCATTGATACCGACCGGTAACCGGGACATCGCTCCGCTTGCATCCATCACCATATTACCGTCACGGGTCTGTGTGGCGGTTGCGCCACTGCCGGTCTGGTACATCATCTGACCAAACGACGTGGTGCTGTTGGTGCTCCAGCTGAAGCCGTTCACGTTTTCCGTCTGCATGTTGCCGTAGGAGTAATTACCGTCAACCACACTGCCTGCTGCACTGGCCGTTGGACTGATAGATGAAGAGGCGAAGTGGCTGTACACGCTGGAAAAACCTGCGCCAAGGCCTTTTACCATCATCCATGACAACGGGGGGATCATGGCTGAAAGATACCCGGCAGTGGAGGCCAGGTCAGAGTATTTCAGCTGTATCTGAGAGAGTTCAGACAACACGACCGGCGCACCATTCTGTTTCGCATAGAATGTCATGGCACTGTTCAGAATGGCATACAACAACGGCCAGGTCTGCAGCCACATCAGGGCAAACACATACCCCTTTAATACAGACAATGTCAGCTTGTTAAAGACAGCCGCCAGTATCAGGAGCGGGAATATACCAATGGCAATCCCCGTCAGGATAGTCTGGACCATCGGCAGGTTTCGCATAGTTACATGACCAATGGAGACATGTGCCAGACGTTGTTTCTCCATCGATGACGTGGTGGCCAGACTTACCAGGCTGGCGGTGTCACCGTTACGGGCTGCATTACTGGTGATACCCTCTTTCAGGGCATTCATGGTGACGTTCTGGCGCATAATCTGGCTGGCAGACTGACTGGAGCCGTAGAAATAACTGTAACTGTCACTGACCAGTTGTCTGAATAACAGGTCCGGGTCCGGTCTGCCGCCAAATATCTGCTGCACATAATAATGCCAGGTCTTGCCTCCCGTCTTTGTATCGAGATTCAGCCTGTCTTTCAGCGTGACCGACGCATCCTTACAAGTTATGAAATTATTATTGTTGTCATAAACGCCCCGTAGCGGGCTGGGGCGGGAAAAAATCAGCGTGTAGGGGTCAGCGGAGGCCATCAGGTCTTCCAGCGTGTATTTATGATTCAGGTAAATATCACCCAGCACGCAGTTCTGGACGTAGTCCTGGAACAGATTGATGATTTCCGGATTCCGGGACAGGAAATCGGTGCTTTTCACAATCAGATTCGCCCCGAACAGCATCCCCGTTTTGCTGTAGGTGACGCTGTCCGGTTGCGTGAAGATCATCTCGTAACTGGCCACCATTGCATGCCCGATACGGGTCGTCAGTGAAAGTGGCATCGCCAGACCGACCGGCACATTATCCACCCGGTGAACTTTGACCAGGTCACTGTTATCAATAATCTGCACCGATGTGCGGACATTAACCAGCAGGCTGATAAGCACAAACACGGCCACCCAGCCCAGCAAATCCATCACGTTGTGCCGCTGTACCCACATTACGGCCACCGCGAGAACAGACAATGTGAGCGCAATTTTTTCAATGGAATCCCACGTCCAGGTTCCCATAAAGGCGGCAATGGCGTTCAGGTTATTCCGCAACCACTCACCACCGGCAATCACATAAACTTCATTCACAGCGTGCTCCCTCCGAAGTGATAGTTGTTCTGGTAACGACTGAGCATGCGGGCGGAAAGCTGCTGACGCATGTAGCTCATCTGACGATCGACAACCAGCAGCGCATCCTGCTGTACCTGCACCTGTGACTGAAACGCCGCAATCTGCCGGGTGGCATCATTCATGTTGTCGTTAATATGCCCGATAACCGCTTCGTCATAATTTCCCGTGGCCACCATCGCCCGGGCCTGCTGTATCAGCTCCTGAATGTACTGCAACAGGATGTCGTAACCGATATAGTCCGTCAGCTGGTAAATCATACTGTTGGAAACACCGAGCATCTGCGGGTCAACCAGGTATTTGAAGACGGGGATGGTGGTACTGGAAATAAAGCCTTTTTCCTTGTCATCCAGAGGCGTGTCACTGACAGCCTTGTTCTGAATGCTGGCCAGAAGTTTAGTAATCTGAGACTTCAGTGCATTATCCCGGCTGATGGTCACCGGTGTGTCTGCCACCACTTTCAGGCATTTATCAGAATCGTTGCAGTGATAAATTTTTGCTGTGCCGCCTTCCATCATGGCCCGGATAATTGAGCGGTCAGTGGTTCTGGCTGACAGCGGTGTGATTTCGCCGTTGGGACCAAACACCAGTGAGCCGGTCAGCGTCATCACAAACTCTTTCAGCTCTTTGTTGCCGTCAAACATTCTGTTTTTGGAAAGCGCATTCCACATGATGTTAATGTTTTTGGTCACCCGCTCCTTATCCTTGTCGCTGGCTTTATCCCTGACGCTGTCAGATTTACCGCCAACGGTACATCCCTGCCGGGAAGCCGCCCAGTCAGCAAAAATATTGCTCTCACCGGCAATGTCCTGACAGACTTTTTGCTGGGACACCTGCGTCCGGGGGAAAAGCCCGCCGATAATCCCCTGCGCCGCCTGGCAGGAACTGAGGTTCATGCTGTTAATGTCGCTTGCCATTTTCTGCAGGAAGTCTTTTGCGGTTTTGATTTCCGGCACCGTTGTCTGCAGGGCAAGGTCAAAAAAGTAACCGGCAGCATTACTCATAATCTGCTTAACAAAACGCTGCAGCTGCTCACCATTAATAAAACTGAACGAACCGAGATAAGCGTCGATGCCGCCACATCCGGCATTGATATCCGGCAGCGTCATGGAAATCAGCTGAACATTTTTGACCTGAGTACGGGCATACAGGGAGCCGCCGTAAGCATAGCCGGCAGCCTGCCCCTGCCAGACGCCCGGCTGTGTGGTATTGGAGGCGAAGCCCAGCTTGTTAAAGAACTGATTCATGTCGCTGTTCACATCCGCTGACGCTGCAGGCGTCACCGTCAGTAAGGCGGCACAAAGAATAAAAAGAGGCTTAATGCGAAGCATTATTGCTGCCCTCCCTTAATGTGTTCTCCCGGCGCATACGGCGTTTCAACAGGAATATCCCGATATTTCCGTATATTAATTCGTACATTGGGAACAGAAAAAATGTAACAAGAAACCCGGCTGCAAGCGCATATAACGCATACGGAATGACATATATCAGGATATTCCACATATAAATCGAATTATTTAATTCCGGGTCCGTTTCCCACGAATCAATACAGGCATCAAAAATAATATTCATAGCTGTCCATAAAACAATTCCAGCAGTCAGGAATACCAGAGACAATCCAGCATACCTGTCAGTAATTCTGGAAATGTATTTATAATCTCGTTCTGTACTTCTGATTTTGAGTTCAGGATTATTTTTATTTTCTCTCATTATAAGTCCCCTCTGATATTTCCGATAATTCATTCAGACCAGTCCTGCGGCTGTAATATATTTCAGACACCGAAATCCATCCCACAATTGCCCCCACAAAAAACACAACAGAAACAGAAAAGGTAAGGCACAGCGAAACGACAATTTCTACAGGGCTGGCGGGATAAAAAAGCCCCTGATGGATAAAGGGGATATTCAGGCTGACGATTATTCCCGTCACGATGCCGGATATTCCGGCAATGAGTAACACCACCTGCTTATTTCGCACCTTTTTTCCCTCCGTACATCTGCAGAACGGTATCCATCCGCGCCATAAAACCGGCGGCATCCGTTGCCCCCTGTAAAAGCGGTAATGCCTCAAGCGTGTTGACGTTGACCAGGAAGGTGGTCGGTGTGGCCACCGGAATATTCGGGAAGAAGGTCTGCATCACGTCCGGTGGCACCGGTAATGCTTCCGGAAAGGCGGTATCCCCCTGACCATCCAGGGTGTAGGGAAAAACGGAAAAGCCGTACTGCTGTGCCAGCTGCTTCAGTACCGGGTCAAACTGGTGACAGTAAGGGCAATGCCCCTGCATAAACAGCACCACCTTCCAGTCGGCCAGGTTAACCTGCCTGCCGTTGCTGAGGCGGAACCAGCGGGGAGCCGGCTTTTCTGTCCTGGCTGATGTGTCTGCTGCCGGTTGTGCAGGCTGCGCGGCCATGCCCTGCGGATTCCAGAGTCGTTCAATTTCATCCCGGGTGGAGGCCTGCACACCTGTGACCATCATCAACAAAATGACCGGCAGTAATTTAGTGAGAGACATGTCCGCCCTCCTGCTGCTCTGCCATCATGGCCTGTTGCCTGGCTTCCAGTGCCTCACGCTCTTCCCGGCTGACACGGGCAATCCATGCATCCAGCACCTGGTATGCGCCGAACAGCACAAGGATGGCCGCAATCAGCTCCGCCAGAAAAAAAGCCATCCAGGGTTTGCTGTAAACAAGACGGGCGATGATATGAAACCAGACACCCAGGGAAAATACCCACATTCCCGTAATATCAAGCCGGGGTAAAGAGAATCTGCGTTTACTTATCATGTTAAACTCCGGTTATTATTTACATGAGAGTATTCATGTCTGTAATATTCGCGTTTGTGTGATATTAATCAGAGGTACAAATGGAAAAGCGATCTTTTAAAGAAAAACTGGAAATAATCAGAAACATAATAAGAGAGTCGTTACTGGGAAATGCGGCAATTATTGCGCTGATATATGCAGCATCACATTCATTACCGGTCAATGCCTTCCCTGACTATCTTGTAATAAGTTTATTAAGTATCTATATTTATTTTTGTGAGCTATTCAGAAGCCACTGGATTGCGGTATGGTTTATCATATGGTCTTCAGTAATCAACCTCATTATTTTGTATGGTTTTTATGACCGTTTTATATGACTTAGCCTGTCATAAGCCCCCTTATAAAAAACCACATCACTCCGGACCATACCGATGACAACATAATACAGATAAATATTCTTCTGAACCTGTCGAAGCTCGTAACGTCCGGTAATGCGGCCGCAACTATTGAAACAACCAGTGCTGCGCCCTGACTCATAATTGCACCACACAGAAACCAGAGACTGGCGGTAAGCACATATAAACACGCGATATTAATAACAAGGAAAACCAGTGAGCTCAGGAGAAACATTTTCCTGTCATTACGCTCAGAAAAGAAATAACCGGCAACAATGACAAATATTAACAGAACAACACCTGTAAACATTTTCAAATAATCTTCACTCATAAATCAAATCCGCGATTAAAAATTGGGTTTAAAATCTTCAGAAACGTTCAGGAACTGTTTTGCCAGGTCGTCCTGCGAAATAAAGCCGTATGATAACGGGCGAACACTGCCCTGTTTCGGGTCAACCAGCATCATGGCCGGGAAATATTTCACGCCGAGGCGCTGCGCCTGCCCCTGGTCAGTCCGGGAATCCGGCAACAGCGGATTAATCACGCCATCCACGGAAACGGGAATAACACTCAGACCATACGTATCCCGGAAGCCATTAATGACCTGCGCCAGTTGCCCGTCGATGGGGTCCTGCCCCCGGTAAAAAAACATGATGCCGTAGTGTTCAGCCAGTTTCGCAATGGCCTGTCGCTGCTGCGCCTGGTCTGCTGCCAGCTGGTTCCGTACCGTGCCGTTGTAATGGCTGTACTGCAGGTTATAGTCCAGTTCAGGATGTGCCAGCATGGCCTTTCTGGCGCTCATGGTGAAAAGCCCGGCCTGCTGAGTCCAGTAATTTTGCAGCCGGAAATATTTCACAAAATTATCCACGCCGGGATACAGAATGGCTTCGTACAGCGCCCGCTTTGTTGCCGTCTGCAGTGCGGCCAGTTTCTGCATAATATCCGGTTCCTGACGGGGGGCTGCAGGTACAGGTTTATTTTCTTTTTCCTTCGGATTTATTTTCTCGTTATACCACTGCCAACCTGCATCTTTTCCTGACGCCGGAAAAATAAAGCAGCAGAGTAACAGTGGCAGTAATGCTTTATTCATCTTCATTCCTTTCATCACTTTTTCTTTCATCAGGTTTCTGCAGGTCAGTCAGGGCAGAAAAACAAAAATACAGAATAAACAGGAGCACACCGGAGTAAAGGATAACGAAAGCAGCGGCAAGCATCCCGTCTGCCGTGGTTTCTTTTACCGTATCCCACGACCAGATAATTACCGGAGAAATGACAATCGCTGTAATCAAAAGCCGGATAAGAAAATCAATAAAACGGTTCGACGTGAATATGACTTTCATCATTTCCCCCGGTTATTTCCCATACCTTACTGTCCTGCCTGTTTCAGCTGGTCAGCAATCTGCTCTTTCACTTTCTGCGTCAGAACGCCACTGTCCGGGATTTTCTGGTTATTCATCAGGTCTTCGTAGAAGTTAGTGAAATCCAGTCTGTTGAACTGAATTTTCTGCAGCTCATCAACCGTAATCCCCCGACAGTCAGGATGCTTCGCACTACCAAAACTGATACGCAACTGACCGTTGCGCCCCTGCTGCTGGACTATCTGCGCCAGCTTCGAATCAAACTGACAGTAGCTGCGTTTTTTCTCCAGACAGACACCCAGCACTTTCTTCGAACAGAACTCCCCGACGCTGACGGTCAGTTTGTTTGATTTTGCTTTAGCCAGGGCCTTTTCATCACTGCTGCATTTGGCCAGCCCGATATCCTGTCCCCAGCCGCTGTCCTTACAGCAGTTGCTGTATCCGGCTGCAGCCTTCTTACAAAATTTCGCCTGACCGGTGAAAGCACGGACATCCACCCCGTTCAGCGCCGCAACATCCTTACCTGCTGCGGCCAGTGCCGCCAGCTGAGAAACGGCTTCGGCAAAATCATTACTCTGCCCGCTCTGAGCCTTATCGCATTCGCCATCGAGACAGAAGACGTCTCCCCCACAGACCATCACTTTCCCGGATGTTTTTGACTCACAGGAGTACGTGGCATATTCATGCAGACAGGCACCTTCTTCGGAGTAAAAGGCACACTGGTGTGACACCAGGGTACAGGCAGGATTGTCGGTGTAGGTCTGACAGGTTCCCTTGTCTGCTGACTGCGTGACATACGTGTCCCGGTATGCCCAGCAGCTCTGGTACATGCTGTATGACTGACCGTCTTTCACCAGCGTCCTGTTCCCGCCAGCCTCCGTACATTCTGTTTTTGTCAGTTTCCCCAGCTCCTTGCTGAACGGGCAGCTTTCAGACCAGACAACATACGGGGTGTACGAGGCTTTTTTTACCCTGACAACCAGACGCAGCTTCATTGCCGTATGACGTTTGAATTTTGTATTCCCGACCCGGACGGGGTGAGATGACGTAAAAGCCACACCGGCAGTCAGTGTTTTCTGTACTGGTGTAAATGAGGCATCTGCTGAGTATTTGGCATTCCAGCTCAGTGGGGTTCCCAGTACTGTAATTGTCATAGGTACACTCTTCTGCAGGTAAGTACGACTCCAGCTGTAATGCGCATCGACAATTTCACCGGTAACGGGAGAGGTAATGGAGACAACATACTGACCATTCACTTCACGTGCAGGTAGCTGACTCATTTCATACTCCAGCGTCCGGGTTTCCCATGTGGTACTCCCCTGCAGCTCCATACGGGCAGTTCGTGTGCAGTACTGCTCCACCTGTAAATCCCGCTCACAGGTGTAATTCGTGTATTCACTCCTGCTAATCTCCTGCGCACAGCACTGCTGCCCGGTGTTTCCCACAATGCTGTCAGCCCGGTTCACCACATCCCTGCCGGTCTGGATAAACGGTGCATCCGGTGAAAGAATGTCTTTCGGCTTGTTCATGAATGACTCTGTAATGGTTTTTCCGGTTTCACCGGTCGCCCATTCCGTGGTGCCGTCATTTTTCAGGCCGCCATCCCCGCCGGCAGTCACGCCACCGTAATATTTTGTCTCGTCCGGATTCGCGTTATAGCCGGGGATACTCTCCTGTGGCTTAAAGCCCTGAATACTGCTGCTTCCCTGCCCTTTGATCTGGTGAGCAAAATCAGAACCGGCCCGGTAATCACTGTTGCTGTCAGCCTGTGCCATGCCGGCAACCAGAGCCAGTATCAGAGGTAAAATACGTTTCATTTCCCGGAATCTCCTTTCCCTGCCAGTAAATCATGAGCCACCTGCCGGCAGTCACCCGTGGCGGCCACTTTCTCCAGCGCCTGGCCGACCCGCAGGTTTCCCCGGATGATGTCGTATCCCTGACTGCAGAACACCACCAGTGCCGGTACAGTGCGAATGCCGTACTGTGAAAACAGCGTCGGGTCGATCTGAACACCATCAGTCGCGCCGTCTTTCACCAGGGACAACACAGCTTCAGCGGTGGTCTTCAGGTCATTGTTCACCATGCCCCGCAGTGTGGCCGGAATACCGTAGTGCCGGGTTTCGCCCAGCATTCGTTTCAGCCCCTCTTCGGGAATGGAAAACGACACAAAATACAGAGCACCCTGCCGGGGTTTCCCGTCCTGCGAAGCCTGCTGTTTACGAACCAGCTCATCCAGGAAATGGTTATCTGAACGCTGAAGGGGGTTTTCCAGCACCTGTTTCTCCGCCCAGGCTTTCAGCTGATGGTCAGGTTTTTCACGCAGTTGTCTGCTTAAATTTTCCTGCTGCTTCAGGAACTGGCGGTTTTCAGGAGTGTTCACGTTTTCTGACGCCATAACCGCCCCGTTCAGCATCATCAGCAGTGCTGCCAGAGATTTCATACTCAGCTTCATCATTCACCTCACAGGAAGACACAGTTACGTTTACGCCACATCAGGTAGCCGAAGTTTTTCTTTGTGTTGGGCGGATTTTTCCCGGTTTCCCAGCGGGTCACGCTGCGCCCGAACGGGTGGCACTGCCCGCTGTCCGGATACATATTCACCATCTGGTAACGCCAGCGTTCTTTGGGCAGGATTGGGGACGGATATTCATTACAGACGGCGTTATTTTTCCCGATGGTTTCCATAATCATGCCCTGACGGTGCAGCTTGAACGCCATGCGTTCACTGACCAGCAGGGAGGACTGCAACGGACTGGACTCATTACTCACCCAGCCATTGAACGGGTACATACTTCCCTGCGAACCGGCACACCAGAACAGAACATCGAGAGGCATATTAAAGGCGCTGGCAATCGCATCTGCTGCGCAGGCTCCCTGTGCTATCGGATTGGCAAAGATGACAGCTTCCGGATTGAGAATGGTGGTCAGGCTGCTGTCCGTCCAGGTGGGGTCGATTTCAGAAAGATAAGCGATATCCAGGTCACCACCTTCCAGACAGCCCAGCGATGTGATGATGTTCAGCCAGTACGTCAGCGGGTATTTGTACCAGTGAACGTGATAGAACGCCCCATTTACCTGCTTCTCATCCTTTTTCGCCGTTCCCTGTGCCGTTTTACCAAAAGCCGGCAGGCTGAAGCCCAGGTTCACCATGCATCCCGGTGACCGGGTGACGTCCGTCAACGCCATCGGCTCCCAGTAACCAATGGCCAGCCCGATACGCCTGAACAGCGGCGGCGGTGCCGGACAAATCTGAATGGGCATCGACGGGTTCGCCGTGTCGGGGACCTTACCCTGACTGACTTTGATACTGCCCAGCGAGAGCGGGAAAATACAGCTCCAGCAGATATCTGTGATCGGGTTTACAAAACGCCCCTCACAGGCAGAATCCGCAGACGCCGCAGGGACATGACCGGCGAAAAGGAATAACATCAGCAGCCACAGCCTTCGCTTCATTTTCTGCCCTCCTCTGCCGGAATAAATTCCACCTTCAGGAAGCGATCGCCGGGAACGGCGCTCACCCGTGCCGGGACCTGATCAATGCCGAGGCGCTGGCAGAGCACACCGTTCTGGTCAAAGTAAACACGGCTGTCCAGAGACTTCTGCATCTCCGGGATACTGCCCTGCACGAGGATAATTTTGCTCTCCAGTGTGGGCGGCGTCTGGCGTTTCATCCAGGCCACCTGCGCCGGATCATCGCCATTGATGAAATACAGCGTCTGGTTAAAAGGAACATACTGCAGCGGATTCATCACTTCACCCTGACGGGCAAACACCCGCCCTTCGTTATCCCGGATATCCGCAGCCAGTCTGACGGACGGGTCAAACAACCGGCTGCCGTATTTCTCCGTGCGTCCGATACCGGGCACGGCAGGGGGCCGCAGACTGTTGCGGATCACCCGCTCCTTAAAGGCATCCATTTTCCGGCCCATCTCACCGGACTGCTCCAGTGCCGTCAGGCGCTGCATGATCACCGTCAGCATGTCCGGCTCCTTTACCGGCCACAGATCGCCCCAGGTACCAAGATCGGCGGCGGCCACACTCTGCCCCCATATCAGCAGGGCAATCAGCCCCCGGCATCTCATGGTTCCGCCCTCATTCGCCGGGCAATATCCTGCTGGATTTCCCGGGTGATATCCGGTGCCCCCTGTACCACAGCAGGCGACACCAGAATGACCGCGTGGTGTTTCTGCTGCCACGCCTGCAGGCTGGCTTCCAGTGCCGTGTTAAAACGCGCTGAAAGGGCTTTTGACTGCGCTTCTGACAGTTGTTTCTGACTGGCGCTGTCAAAAAACGCATCCACGGTCTGTTTCATGTTGAAGGCGACAGTCACCGGTGCGTTCAGTCTGACAATGCCGTAACTGACGGCTGCGTTCAGTAACACCATTGCCAGGCATCCCGGCACCGTCCACCACCAGTGGCTGCGTCGTTCTGCCGTGACGTCGGCGGGTTTCTGCGTTGAACTCATGCCACACTCCTGTATTTCTCATGTTCTTCCAGCCAGGCTTCCAGCGAAGCCATTTCCGGCCCTGACTTCTTCCACGCCAGCTGCCACACTGCCTCATGAATACTCAGCCCCTCTTTACGCTTCTGCTGCACAAACTCAAAATCCGGGCCGTCAGAGCTGTACATGGCGCGGCTTAACGGGTCCACAAACAGACGGTGCCAGGAGGAATGGTTTTCCACCTGCAGCAGGAAGGAACTGAACCACTGGTCTTTGGCCGCACCAAACTTACCAATCATGTCGCGCTGCAGTGGCAGGAACTGGTCCGGATACAGTTGGTTGTATTTCGCGAACTCCTTCGCACTCTGTTTGAGGATAATTTTGTAGGAGGAGTTACCCCATGCCGCGCGGGCAGCACTGGAGGCCTTATCAGAGTCAAAGTCGACGATGTTCTGTGTGATGGTGATATAGGCACCGGTATGACGGCGGGCCGTACGGTAGCCTTTCTCAATAAATTCACCGACCTTGTGATTTTTGAAGTCCAGCAGACGCCAGCCTTCATCAATAACGTTCAGTTTCTTGAGGTTACGCGGCGTGCGGTACATCCTGTTCTCGATGTAGATAATCAGGGAGAACATCACCGCAACCAGCAGTGACGGACGGTCTTCCAGTCCGCCCAGCTCCAGCACCACCATTTTTGCGTCATCCCGCAGGGACGGCTCATCAGAGTTAAAATACTGGCCGTAAGTGCCGTTGGCAGTGTACTGGTCAAGCAGCACAATCATTTCGTCCAGACGGCTGCGGATAGTCGGTGACTCGGCATACTGCTCGCTGTCACTGGCGTTTTTCAGGAAATCCACCACGTCATCAATACGTGCTCTGTTCTCTTTGGCCAGCCAGGAGGCTCTGACCGCCTGCAACAGCAGACCTTCATGCACTTCATCCAGGTTACCGTTGGGGCTGGCCATCACTGACAACTGGTCACGGACACGCTCCGCTGACTGGTCAATATCGGTGATGTTCGCAAACGGGTTAAAACGCAGGGTTTCACCGTCCAGATACACCCCGCCCATGTTCTCACACAGGGACTTGTATCCATCCCCCATGTCGAACACCACGGCAAAGCCTCCGGAGTCCAGCACGCTGCGGATAAGTGGCTGTATCAGCCCGGTTTTACCGGCCCCGGAGGTGCCACAGACCGCCATGTTGTAGTTGGTGTTATTCATCCCCCGGAAGAAAATATCGATAAACGCCAGCTGGTTACGGTAGGTGGGTGCCAGCAGACCTGCCGGTGTCAGGGGGTTATCCGCCACTAACGGCATCAGGTTGGCAACATTAAAGCTCTCTGCGCGCTGAACCACTCCGGCCTCTTTCAGCTGTTTAAACAGCCCTTTCCCGGCCATAAAGGGCAGGCAGGTCAGGAAATTGCGCATGTGGTTAAAGCGCGGTGAAATCAGCTCAAAACCGTTTTTACGAAAGCTGTTCAGGATGTCCTGCTCCACTTCCAGCGCCGTTTCATTATTGTCCTTGCAGAATGCTGTGATGTTGAGGAAGTAGGACACCACGGAGGACTGACCGGAGCCCAGCCGCTGACGCAGTTCCCCCCACTCCTTCGCCTCTTTCTCCACGGACGGAAACCATTTGGCATAGGAGGTCTTCGACTTTTTCTCCAGGTCCATGTACTTCAGGTTGGCTTCGCTGTGGGTTTTCACCTGGTCTTCCACCACCAGAGTCAGCGTCAGGATGAACGGACAGGAGATGGACAGTTCCGGGTTCAGCAGGTTGCTGTAGTTGTCGGCCACGTTCCACAGGAAGGCGATTTCCGGGTTACGGGCCAGATGGAAATTCAGGATGCGGGCCGTGCTGTTCCTGCCGTTCTCACGCAGGCCCAGCGTCAGGTAATCAGCCCGGACTTTCAGATCAAAACTGTCCTCCACACACTGATAATTCAGATCAGAATACGGGTCCAGCTGACGTCTTTTCGGGTACAGGGAGTCCGGGTTATGGTTAATCATCTCCCCGACAATATCGATAAAGGCCTGTGCATCCACCATCTGTGTGGTGATACTGGCCCCCTGTAACGACGCCCGGATGATTTTCACCAGGTTTTCCATTTCCAGAATGTCGGCCCGGCTTTTTTTCTTCGAAGGAGAACAGTACGAGATAAACACCCGGTAATGGCGCAGGGTCAGGGGCAGATTCATCCCCTCCGGCAGCGGAAACTGTGTCGCTGCCGCTTTCATATAATAGGCCCGGGTAATGGCGTTAAACCGTTCAGCCTGTTCACCTGACCAGGAGAACTCACGCAGCCCGTATTCAATCCTGTCACCAACCAGCTGACTGGACATCAGATGGATACACAACGGAATACCGCGCGGCAGTTTGGTGCGCAGCATGTGATCGAGGGCCTCCACAATGGACTCATTCGCCCCATTGATGGGGATGGCTTCCAGCATAAAGCCCATCGTGGTGTCATTCATGAACAGACCGGATTCCTGGTTGTAATCACGGTACGGCAGCAGACGGCTGAACTGCGGGAAGCTCATTTCGCCCAGAACTTCATTGGCCTTTGCGGATTCGTCAGGCAGTTTCAGTGCTGTGACGAGGGAGTTAACCGCCTGAGTGACGGCCTCAAGTGGGTTATTCACATGAATTCCTTAGTTGAAAAATAAAGCGAGAAATGCGGTAGCCATGAAGGGAATACCTGTAATTAACGCGCCATTTCCCGGCGCATATACAAAGATTTCTGTTTTCTGAATATCCACTCATGTTCATCCGGAATTAAATCACTATGTTCTGCGACTGACTTATGCATAATGTTTTCTCTGTCTTTCCTGATACGCCTGACATTCAACGCACAACGTCACACCGGGAAATATTTTCCGCCGGGCTTCCGGAATAGGATTTCCGCATGCTTCACAGAGATAAACAGGAATACCATGAGCATTTATTTTCTGGCGTATCCGGTTTATTCCTGTCATGGTCAGTTGTTCTGTCACTGAATATGCTTCATCGGCTTCATCACTCACGGAATATTCCTCCCGACATGTTCTGACACGCTACCGCCCATCCCTTTTCACGCACAGGGCACTCGTTTTACAGGCAGATTTTGAATACAGAAAGCCCGCCGGCATTGCCGGCTGATATACAACTTCAGGGCCAGTTAATTAATACGTGGTTTTCCCCACGCAGACGTTTTAATAACAAAAAACACGCTGGATGGCTGATGATAAACATCCTGGTTATCAATATAAGGCGCTATCCATAATGCTGCCGTCTGCTCACCCGTTCTTAGCGGACGAGGAGGTGTTACCGGCGTAACTGAACTGACCGGAACAACCGTTTTCACTTCCCGGGCAGCGGTAAACAGCGGGCGAGGTGCCAGCAGTTTCTGCTCCGGATGTGCTGTCACCGCAGGTCTGCTGCCGGACGGAGTGGTCGCGGTGACGATCTGCACCGGCATTGTCCGGAAGTTCCCTTCAGCCAGGCGCGGCAGTGATGCCGCAACCGGCTTTGCTTCTGAGGACTGCTCCAGTTTTTTGGCCTTCTCATTGGCCTGCTCCATCGTCATACAGGTATCGGATGTGGTGGCGTTACACTCAAATTCCGTACTGGTTCCGGCACAGCCGGAAAGTAATAAGGTCCCCAGCAGAGGAATAAAGAAAGAAATCTGTTTCATTGTCCCTCACCTTTCTCATCGAAGTTCACAAAATCCTTCTTCAAATCCCTGACCGTACAGGTTTTTACAATGTCAGGATTTTCAAAAACCGTACTCCGTGATGATTTATAAACATATGCCACAATGCGTTTCCCACCCGCATCAGGTTCTGGTGCACTGACTTCACATAACGGAGGTGTTATTCCGGACTCATACAGCACCGGATAATTTATTTTTTTGACGCTGCCATCAGAAACCAGCTTATTCATCGAAGGGCTCCTTATATTTCTGAATAATTCTGTCGATTAGTTCTTTCACCGGAACAGATTTTCCGCCACCGGATTGTCCGGCAACCACAATATGCCCCGGAGAAGAAAATAAACTCATCGACATACCCTTCTTCATCACACCGACAGCAGCCATATTAAAATTGTCCGGCAATGACTCAGAACCGAATTTCTCCGGTGCAGGAAGTACGATTCTTGTGGCGCAGTTACTGAGAACAGCATGAATAAAATCATCTGACACGGTTTTACCCGGCACAGAGAGGGCTGTAATAACATTAATATTACGCATGTTCATTTTTATCTCCGTTGTTTCTGTTTGTTCTGTCATCAGGAAGATAAACAGGGCATTTCCTGATTTTTCCCGGCAGGGAAGCGTCTTCCGTATAAACTTCCTTCAGATGTTCATCTGCGGTTACCACCCGGATACATTTCATTTTTCCTGGTCGCACCGGATATTTCCCGGTGATCGCTGCCAGCGAGACATACATCAGTGCCAGTGTTGCCCATAATGCGGTGACCAGTTGCATCAGTGACCGGTCAGTCTCCCTGACATAATCTGCAGCATCAGCCGCGCGGTAATGGCAGATATCCTGTATTTCTGATCTGCCTGAAGAATCAGAGGAAGAAAACCAGCATTCACTGACCGGGAACTGTCCGGCAGGTGCTGTTTGTCTTACGAAGTTAATCTCCTTAACCAGTAATTTCCCCGGCGTGGTGTTGTCCTTCCATAAAACAAACAGAGCCATCAGGGCCATTGTGGCCAGTGGCAGAATGACGGTGTACTTCAGACACCAGAACAGTCCTCGCAGAACCCGGGCGACAACATACCGGGCGGCATGGCACGCCTGACGGGACGACATATTATTTGCCATCGTTGCCCCCTCCCTGGCTGCCGGACATAAACTGCTGCGGATTCAGGTTGCCCAGCTGCTTCAGCATCTGGTCAGTATTAAAGCCGTTAAGATGACTTTCAGCCGATGGCGGAACAGGAACCGGACTTTCCGGATTGTCTTCTTCCGCTCTGCTCTGCGTGCGTTCCAGCGCCATCTCTTCCACGGTTTTCAGCTGGAAGCCGTCCTGGAACACCACGGTCACTTCGTTGCCCGCACCAATCGGTATCACCGGGTGATACTGTTCGGCACGTTTGATGTAGTAGTCACTGAGCGTCTGTGCGGCTTTCGATGCGCCGCCACCGATACCCATTTTCAGGACATCACCAGCCCCGTAAGCGGCTGTGGCACCCAGCCCGACAGCCGGCTGGGAGGCGCGCTCCATTCCCTGACCGATACCGTCAACAAATCCCGCGCCCCATGCCCAGCCGAGGATTTTGCCGTTACGCATCACCACTTCGCCCTTGATACCGTTTTTACCCCGGAAGCTGACATGCCCCTTAATCGGCATATCAATAGTTTTGCCGTCCTTCAGGCAACTGATATTGCGGGTGCGTACAATGGCACGCTCACTGGACACATCCCCCCAGGCTTCCAGACCCACAAAACATCCCGTTGCGTCATACGTCTTGCTGTTCGGCATTTCCACCAGGCCGGTGATACGCAGCTGCATCGGCACCGTGGATTCATTACCGGTGACAGAGGCATTGGCATCCGCCCCTTCAATCAGCATGGCTTTCGCAAAACTTCCTGACGGAATGTACGGCAGTGATGGTCCCTGTTTTCCCTCATTACGGGTAAACACCTTACGCTGTATCCGGTTAGGCACCGGCACAGACTGGTACGTCACCTGTGGTGGTGGCGTGACACCATTCCCGGGATAAAACGCCGTCGGCGGTGGAACAGCAACGCTGCCCTGCGGCGGGAAGGATACGGGGGTGTTTCCTGGCTGTGGTTCGCCTTCCGGGCCGGGCGGTGAGGCAGGCATCTGCGGTACAGGCTCACCGGTCGCCGTGACGGGATTAGCACCCAGGGCTTTTACCTGCTCTGCCAGGGCGGCATTGTCCTGTCCCAACTTTTCAATACGACGCTGGTCATCACCGCGCTGTTTGTTCAGAACATCCAGCTCACGACGGATTTCCTCATACTGCTTCTGCATCTGCGCTGCCGTCACCTGCATCTCGGTGGTGGCATGCTGACGCACCTTGTCATCAAAGGTCGTATCCACCACACCGGTCATATCCGGCACAGGCTCCTGTTCAGCCACGGTTTCACCGTTACCGGACATGTCCACATCAGACAGATACAGTGCCCCACCAATCGCGGAGGCTGTACCGACAACCACAATCCCCAGCCACAGGTACTGCTTGCGTTTCACAATGGTATTGATACTGGCCATCAGTTGCCCTCCCCGTCACGGATGACATACACATCCATGCGCGCACCTGCCAGTAACTGGCTGGCAGGCTGGCTGAACATCACGGCACGGGTTCCCGGCTGCCAGAAGTCACTTTCCCGGATATTCAGGGCAGACAGCGTTTTATTTTCCACGGCAAAGCGGACCATCTTCAGGTGATTCCCCGTCCATACGGCATCTGCCACTGAAGACAGCCCCGCCGGGGCCTGCAGGGTTTCCTTTGTCACCGGGACCTGATACCAGCCTGCGGGTAATTTTCCGCCACGGACGGCCTGGCTGATGGTCACAAGCAGGGATTCGTAAGGCGTGGACGTTTCCCACGCACCGGCTTCTTCTCCGGTTCCGCGCAGGTCACTGACCAGCTGAATGGTACGCCCCGCGCCTTCACGGGGAACGGCCTGAATGGAAAGATTCAGACCACGTTCTGTTTCCAGAATGAACGTAAAGGGCTTTTTGTTGACGGTGGCAACCACCACACCGCCGGAGGCGGTCTGCTCATTATTGGTCAGGGCACCATCCAGACTGTTCACGGCGATAATCCGGTCACCGGGAACGGTAAACAGATTCGGGCTGGTATTGCTGATGGCAATACTGGCCTGACCACCGTTCACCATTGGCACCACGGTGGGGGCCAGCGTACCGTTTGCGGCCATCACGCTGCAGGAAAAAAACAGGCTGCCGAATATTATTGCCGTATTATTTTTTCTCATCGTCTGTTTCCCCGAAATTATCCAGCCAGGTCACCCCGTTTTCCCGTTTCAGAATAAGGATGTAATGTTTGATATCAGTGAAAGGTTTTGAATCACCAATCCAGGTTTTAAGCACACCTCGAATTTCCACACGGCCATACTGAGGCCAGACACGAACACTGGTCTGGAAAAAGGCTGAGTTCACGTTATCGTTTTTAATACGCTTCGCTTCTTCAGCCAGAATAACTTTCATCTGGTTCTGTGCGCCCGGGCGGATATATTGCAGAAGCGCCTGATGTGAGGCATCGGCGGTTTCTGATGAAACATTCAGACGGAGGGCAATAAATGACAGCGCCATCTGCTGTAAATAAGAGGCGTCGGCACTGTTCTGTGACACGGCAAAGGGGGCATTAAATGCCATTGGCGTCACGGCAGTGCGTTGCTCATTCTGAAGACGGTAGTTATTCACCCCCTGAATGACGTTAACAGAGAGGCTGAGAACAATAAGCACTGACATAAATATAAAGGCGATGGCCATTACACGACTGGTACTTAAACGGGCACCGTGTTCCATATAACAATCCTGGTATCAGTTCTATTTAATCCACTGCCGGAAACACGAATCGGGAACATTATGAAAAATACCGCGCAGCAGGGCTGTTGGCATATACCAGTAAATCAGGTCACGTAACCAGGAACTGCCCCGCCCTTTTTTCAGTTTTTTAATCCCGAAATAAACCAGAACCGCTGCACCAATACCGAACAGATATTTCGATGTTGTGATACCCCAGCCAATACAGATTGCTGCGGGGATCAGTTCATCCAGTGGCAGGCCAAACCAGCGGCTCTGGTTGGTCAGTGTTTCCGGGAAACGATATTTCTTAAGTTTATTCTCGTCTCCCGACATCGTTTTATTTCCTGTCAGAGGCCAACGACGGCCATACCCACAGCAATAAATACAGAGATGATGGCAAAACCGGCCAGGAACTTGACGTTTTTGGTCATCATGTACATGACCGCACCGACCAGAACTTCAGCCAGAACAACCCATTTAACAACACTGGAGTCCTTACCGAAGGTCGCCTTAACCGTGGTGTTACCACTTGCCATCAGGTCCTGACCACTGCTGCCGGCGGCCATCGCCAGCTGCGGGAAGAACATCATCAGAACAGCAGCCGGGATCACAGCGCGAGCCAGGCGAAGCATATTCAGACGAGTGAATTTAGAAAAAAACGACTTCTTTTTGACGGGCGCAGAAACACCCTGAACACTTAAAACGGCGTCCATATGATTCCTCTGTTTAATATTGATAGTGAAAAATAAAACTCTTTATATATCGTCTATGCTTTCAGCTTCCTCCTTTACTAAAGATGCATTATAAAAGTCTGGAAAACGATTGAGATGATCTTTTAGTCTAATGAACACCTCATTAGTTTTTGTTCTTCCGCTACGATCTCTAGCTGCTAAAAGTTTCTGATTAGTTGTCTCATCCAGTATTAATAAGACTTTGTTACCCGGTGCGGCTCTGGTTCTCCCTCTGCTCACGTTTCCTCCGCATAATTACTTGAGATAATAAAATATAATCATATAAATCATCTTTAATGAAAACAAAAATAGAGTAAATTATATTAACAAAAACGGGAACCAATGGTTCCCGCAAAGTAACAATAAGTTAACAGCCTATCTTCCCAATATTTCTTTTACTTTAGCATATAAAGGAAGTATCTTTTCCGTTCTAATCATTTCATCCAACCAGAGATCTCTAGAACTAAATCCATGTCGTTTAAATAATTTCATGGTTTTCTTCTTTGATTTAGACACAGTGATGTTCATCTTTGCTGATGAATAATGATGGCTAAACCCTATCAGATATGGCTCAATGCCTACATATTCATCAGATAGTACAATTAATTCATTGGTGTATTTAGACACAACAAACGATGACAGATTATCATTTGCTACCCAAATAAATCTCCAGATAAAGAAATAGCCGCATGGTGTGATAACACTTTCTATGATCACACTCCATAACATATTATTAAGTAATATGTCATTATTACAATTTACACCATAAACTGAAGAGCATGATTCAATCTCTGCTCTGGATAACTGTAATTTACATTCCAACGTTAAACTATCAAACCATTCATCACATGAATTAAATGACGATCTGATAAGTTTTTCAAAGCGGTTATTTTCCTGAATAAAAGAACCATCCTCGAAGCGGACACATACTGGATATTTTAAAAACGAAATAGCCTCTCCAAGACTATGAGGGAAATGCAATTGACTGATGAGTGCTCTTTCTCTACGATCCATCGCACACATAGGAACCTCCTCTAAGGATTCTATGGACAGTCGATGCAGGGAGTGGCTGCTCCCTGCATCGGCGATTTTCAGTTTCAATTTTTAACGTGGCATTAACCACATAATCAATATACTAATTATTCTGATTATTGTCATCAGTTTGAACCATAAAAAACCATGATATTTGAACAAAGTCAAAATTTATTTCACTTTATTCATCATCATTTTTTGGAAAGAACCTTTCCATCTCAACCGACACCTTCTCTCTGATATCTTCAACCATATTGGCATATTCAAACTTCGGTTTTCCGGAAACATGAGGGCTAAGAGACTCAATACCTAAAATCTTTGCCACCGTTGACTGCGTTTTTACAACACACTCAAGAAGAAGTTTATTAAACTCTGCCTGATTAAACGCTGATTCTTTTCGTTCCATCTGCGCTTCATAAACTCGCAATCCTAACTCAAGCAACATAGAGGCAATACTTGAATAACTAACATCTTTCTCTTTTGCTCCCTCTGCTCGCCTTTGCACAGCAATAGCATTTATTTTTTCAGACACATGGTCATTAACATAAACCTGAATTTTGGCCATAACACACCTTATTCACCTTCCTAAACAAACAATATATTTTCGTGCTCTCTATTCTGCACCTTATGACGAATCGCCATTAGATTCATCATACTAAAATCACGATTCACTATACGAATCAGCAATCATCAAATGACGAATCTAATATAGATTCACGCGCCAAGTAAATAGATGTTTTCAAAAAAAATAGTCATTACTGAATCATTGACAATTCGTGATAGATTCACTATCGAATCTATCACGAATCTCTGCAATATAATTCAAAATTATATAATATAAATATAGTTCATTAATTACATGATTTAAAACACAAATCAGCAAAAACTTGTTTTTGCGTGGGGTGTGGTGCTTTTGGTGGTGAGAACCACCAACCTGTTGAGCCTTTTTGTGGAGGGGTTAAATTATTTACGGATAAAGTCACCAGAGGTGGAAAAATGAAAAAATGGATGTTAGCCATCTGCCTGATGTTTATAAATGAGATCTGCCAGGCCACTGATTGCTTTGATCTTGCAGGCCGGGATTACAAAATAGATCCTGATTTACTGAGAGCAATATCATGGCAAGAATCCCGTTACCGGGTTAATGCCATCGGTATTAATCCGGTAACGGGATATGGCAGCGGACTGATGCAGGTAGATTCCCAGCATTTTAACGAACTGGCCCGCTACGGAATTAAGCCAGAACATCTGACAACAGATCCCTGCATGAACATTTATACCGGTGCTTATTATCTGGCAATAGCATTTAAAAAATGGGGCGTCACCTGGGAGGCCGTTGGTGCATACAATGCCGGATTCAGGAAAACCGAACGCCAGAACCAGAGACGTCTTGCCTACGCATCAGATGTTTACCGGATTTATACCGGGATAAAAAGCAGTAAAGGTATCCGGCTTCCGGCCACGAAGAAATCACTTCCGGAAATTAACAGCGTGCAGAACAATTAATCTTACAGACATTGTCAGATACCGGTTATGCCGCAAAAGCGGCATGGAAGGCCACACACAAAAATATCATATGAGTGACAATACTGACTGGCCGAAGCCCCGCGAAGCGGGAACCCATCTTATATATACCCGGTAACTGCGCAGCCTCCTGCCAGACCATTTTTCGCGGGCACAATATTTACAGACAACCGGAAAGCCGGTTGATGAAATTGAGGTATATCAGACGACACAGCAATGCCGAAAAATGATAATATAAGTAAAGCCCCGAAAATTTTTTCGGGGCTTTACTTATATTATCATGACTTCCACTTTCTGAACTGTTCGGCAATCACCCATAACGCCTTGTTGATTCTTATATCACCATCAATACCTGTAATGGCTCTTGTCCTGGTATTTTTCCCGGAGGCACTTCGCCCCGATAATCCACCTTTTATCATATTCTCCTGAACCCGCTGCCAGGTTGTCCAGAGATCGTTCTGTTTGTCTTCCCGACGACGGGGAATAATTATCTGTTCAGGTGTCACTGGCGTTTTATTTTCATCTTCATACCTGACCATCAGTGCAGCTCTGCCAAATAAATGTTGCTCGTCACTGTTAAGATGAATTTCTTTCATCGCCTCCATATTATCAGTGACCTTATCAAAGACACCGAGCACTTCATACGCTCCCTCGATAACCTGCCCGACAATATCACCTTTATGTGGAACGCGGATTTCGCCAAAATTATTTCCGCACACCAGGCCATTTGTGCAGACAAAACGAAAAATTCCGGGGATCATCTGATAACTGGATGAACCATCATGTGAATTAAGCAGGATAATTTCAGGAACTTCCTGTCCGTTAATATGCCCTTCCCTGCGAAGACGTAACATATGTTTACTGTATTCGCGACGTCCCAAATCACGAACCCGACTCTGACAGGCAAAGAATGGCTGGAAACCTTCATCACGTAACTTATTGATGATATTGATTGTTGGAATATACGTATAACGTTCACTCCGGGACTCAGGTTTATCACCGGAAAATACCGAAGGCACGAACTGCATTAATTCATCATCCGTTAAAGGACGTTCACGGCGGATGGAATTATACCGACCAAAACGGGAAGCTAATCGCATAACAGCTACTCCTTTATGAAAGAATAAATTTAATAAAAAATTTTTCCGCTTAATATCATCCCCCCGATCTCCATTAACAAGATTGCAACAATCAGGAGGGGTATTCATCACATCCGGTCAGCAGATCGCCCGGATATCGAGGCCGGCACGCTTAATCTGACGCAGGAACTGTTTGAAGTGATCGGCTTCCGCAATGTTGATATGGCGGAACTGCTTATCCACACCCTGACTGAGCGCGTAGCTATAACTGAAGGCCATCTTTTCCGGGTGGCTTTTGCGATATTTTTTCAGCTCAGTCAGGCTGCTGAATTCCAGGACGTCCCACTCTTCCCCGGTGTTTTTTTTCTTCCCGGCAACAAGAAGCGTGTACGACGCGGTGTTAACTTGGATATTTCGGGTACTCATCCTGCTTTCTCCTCTCTCTGGTTTTCAGCCCCCATCATCTGTTGAGTTTCGGGAGCCGCGGTTTTGACGTTTTGCGGGGACCTGCCTTTTGTTCCCTCCGGTATTCACCATCACCTGTTTGAGAACCTTCGCCGCATGGGGCATCACTGCCACGGCCGGAAACGACTGTCCGGGGGCAGACCGCAAAAGTTTTTGCCTGCTTCTGGGCAAAAAGTTTTGCGGGATGTGCATTTCACCCCTGGACTGGCGGAGACGGTTGTGGCTGTCTATGCCCCCGGCGACAGGGGCTTAAACAGGTGAATGGCACCGGACACAACAACGGGCAGGGACCCGCCGCAACGACGTGAAGCGCGGTTTGCGAAACGGCGTTGCGCCTTACATCCCGGCGGCCTTTTGCCGGGATGCCAGGAGCGCAGGCCACGGCGCGACAGAGGCGGCGCGACCGGAACGGTCGCTGCAAGCCCGGGGTTTTCACGCATCGGACCGTAGCGACAGCCCGAAACCGCGCCAGCGGGTTCGGCGGAGACTGGCAGGTGCGCCAGCAGCTGCCTGTCGGAGTCGGGCCTGACGACCGGATGCCGCCAGGCAGCCGGGAGCCGAAGGTGCGCCCGGCAGACGGGACAACACTGCAGTAGTCAGAATCAGAGCAGCAGGAAAAAGAAGAACAGTAGCAGTAGCAGTAGCAGTAGCAGTAGCAGGAACAACAACATCAGTAACAGACAAATGACAGGCATGAAGAAACAGAAGCCCCCATCAGAACGTCCGCGTAATGAAAGGGGCGGCGCGTGAGCGCGGCCCCTTTCAGCGCCACCGGCGCGCGGTCTTTTCCCGGCGCGGGCAGACGGGCATTTATCCTCCCGCCTGCCCGGCGTCTTCAGGCACGCAGACGAATAATCATCGTCGGGACATCGGTATAAGCAAACGTGCCGCGCGGCAGCTCCTCGCGGACGTCAGAAAACGGTAACAGCTTCTCCTGCTGGCGTGGTCCGTTGAGACAGACGGCGACCAGCACGCCACCCGGACGCAACAGGGAAAAGGCCCGCAGGATATGCCGGATATCCTGCCCGTGGCTGAACGGCGGATTCATGATAACCCGGCTGTAATACTGCGCCGTCTGCCATTCCATGAAGTCGCCACACTGAACCCTGACACCGTTAAAATTTTCCCGCAGATACCGGACCAGCCCGCTGTTGATTTCCACCGCATCACACATGGCCCCCGGCGCGGTATCCCGAATCGCCCGCAGTATGGCCCCGGTGCCGGCAGAGGGTTCCAGAATGTGATCACGGTTGCTGATCTCCGCCAGCATCACCAGGCGATCACAGACCGGGGCAGGAGTCACAAAAAGCTGAGATTCAGCCCGGATTTCAGCAACCGGCGCGGCGTTATCCAGCCTTGCGCGCATCAGCCGGATACGTTCTCTTAACTGACTGTGCATGTCATTATCTCCGTCATCCCCCGGGGATTTTCCCGGGGGGATATACCTTATTTCTGTGGAATTTCCGTGATTTTCATGTCGGTGATATACACATTCACCAAGCGGAAATTATTGTCCATTGTGCGGCGGTAGCGGTATGCCCCGTGGTCTTCTGCTTCTGCCACACTGCGCACGGCCTTACAGTCCCGGGGCAGGGCGGCCCACTGTGCCTTTGTCATTTCCCGGAAACCTTCCCCCGGATAGTTGACTACCGGCGGACGCTTCGCGGCCTGACTGGCGACGGCAGCCTCTTCTGCCGATGGTGCTTTGTAGTCCGTGATGCGATCGGGCGTCACTTTCATCGTGCCGCTGTACCCGAGAAAACTGTAATTTGGCGTTGTGACTGAACTCACCGCCCCGTTGCTTTTGTTCACACGGATGATGGTCAGCCACTCGCCCCGGCTGAAAACCTGTCCGCCCGGCTCAAAATCCTGTGTCCGGGTAACCACGCCGCCGCTTTCGTCCAGCATGGCACGCTCATAGATCAGGCGGTTCTGATAGTGGTTAACCCAGCGTTGCTGACGCTGGATCTGCCGTTCATGACAGCGGATCGCAATTTCGCGGGCCTGCTCCGTGGTGATGATGTCATCATCCAGGGCCGACCATAACGATCGACTTCCTTCATACTGGCTTTTTTCTGCCGGGCGCGGATACGTATCCAGCGGGAAACAGGCGCTAATATGGTCATGACTGCTGATGAGTTTTGCCATATTCAGATCCAGCGATTCAGCCCGCCACATCGTCAGATATTTCTGCGACTGTGCGATGGTCTTTTCAGCCTTGCGCAAATCAGCTTCGATTTTTTTGATACGACGCCAGCGAACGTCCGGACGTTCTTTATACTTCGCGTGAAGCAGTGCCGACCGCGCGCGTTCTTCCCAGTATTCCGCACGTTCAAAGAGCATCACGGCACGTTTCATGCCGTTTTCAATACGCTGCGCATCACGACGGGCGCGGCGTTCGCTGTGATGCCCCACAAGAATGGGCTGACCGGGCGGGATCATCGCGGCCAGTCTTTCCACTTCATCAAGTGCCTGTGCGGATTCACTGGCCCGCTTTCCGCTGTATCCGGTAAACCGCTCCGCCCGTGCTTCCTGACGTTCAGCGAGCGTGCTGTCTTCATCCTCAATCTCTCCGGCAAGTGAGAGGAGCACGTCTTCCCGGCCCGGTGTCCAGGCTGGCGCGACAAACAGCGCCTGTTTGGGTGCCCAGCGAAAACCGGCATCATGCACTTTTTTATACGTCTCCGGGTCGAGGCGTGACGCGGCATACAGGCGCAGTTTGTTGTCATCCGGTGAGTAGGTCGCGCGGTACATCTGCACAGGGCTGGCGGCTTCCGGGGCGGTCATGGTGATGGCTGCTAATGTCATAAAATGTTCTCCTTCCGTCTGTTGCCGCCCCTCGCGGGGCGGCTCACCTCATCAGTTAAAAGCGCGTTTCAGTTCGAGTGTGCGGAGCACCTGCCCGAAGGCCGTGTTTTTCATGGCGGGGATGTGTACACCACGCCCCCGGTGAAAACTCCGGGCTATGTGTCGCCCGAAGGCTTTCAGCACGGGGTCAATTTCCGGCGCGGGGATGTCTTCGCGTCTGAAACGGGGATGACGGCGGGGCTTTACAGCCGCTGCGGAAGGTGAAACAATACTTACCGTCATAAATGAAACTCCTTATGACTGTTGAATGGAACCGCAGAAACTGCTCGAACAGTTTTTGCGGTGTGGATTAAGCAGGTCCTCCCCGGCCTGCTTTTTTCATATCTGCGTCTGACGTTCTCCGGTGTTTTCCTCCTTCTGTTCCTGCGTTCTCATTACCTGCCAGCCGGATGACTGACAGAACAAATAAATGCGTATTGCCGGAGCCTGAAATAAATCCTGATTTTTAAAGAACATCACCCGTTGAGTTTCGGGAGCCGCGGTTTTGACGTTTCGCGGGAACCTGCTGCTGTATTCCCTGTGGTATGAACTTCACCCGTTTGAGAACCTTCGCCGCAAGGGGCATCACTGCCACGGCCTGACGCACCTGTCCTGGGCAGAACGCAAAATTTTTTACCGGGTTTGGGGTAAAAAATTTTGTGGGCTGTTCATTTACCCTGGACAGTCAGTGCGGCAGGTTGTGGCTGTATCAGCCCCCGGCGACAGGGACTCATACGGGTGTGTGGCACCCGGCAGGCAATGAGCAGGGACCCGCCGCAACGACGGAGAGCGCGTGCGCGAAACGGCGTTGCCCCTTACATCCCGGCGGCCTTTTGCCGGGATGCCAGGAGCGCAGGCCACGGCGCGACAGAGGCGGCGCGACCGGAACGGTCGCTGCAAGCCCGGGGTTTTCACGCATCGGACCGTAGCGACAGCCCGAAACCGCGCCAGCGGGTTCGGCGGAGACTGGCAGGTGCGCCAGCAGCTGCCTGTCGGAGTCGGGCCTGACGACCGGATGCCGCCAGGCAGCCGGGAGCCGAAGGTGCGCCCGGCAGACAGAACAACACTGCAGTAGTCAGAATCAGAGCAGCAGATAAAGGAACAACAACAACATCAGGAACAGTTCCACAACATAAGAAAGAAACACTCCTGAGTCAGACACATCACAGACGGGAAGGGTAACGGGCGACGCGCCAGCGTGGCCCGCTTCCCTTCCGGCAGGCGTCAGCCTGCCAGGGGTTTTCGCGCGGGCTGACAGGCGGCCTCCACCGCCTGCCCCTGTATCACCTGTTTCTGCTACCCTGTAAGATGTAGTGACCGCCCAGGAAAACCGCCTGCTGATTCGCCACAAAATCGCAGATTTCATCAACAATCTGCGCGGTGGTGAGCGGTTTCTGCCCCATTTCACGACGCCGCGCATTAATCACGGCCCTGTAATTACGCAGAATTTCGCGGGTTTCTGTGCTGATATTCATGACATCGTCTCCCCGTCCAGCGCCTGTAACACAACGTCCATTGCTTCGCGTTCCTCCCTGACGAATGCGTCACCGTCGCCCCCGTTCTCACTCCCGACGGCATACAGGCGCTTCATTTCACTGCCTGCCAGCGCCATCACTTTTTCCAGCATCACCGCCGGGACTGTCACATGACGGCTGGCGCGCTTTTCTTCCATCAGTTCACGAACAACGTCGTGAACAACGCTGACATCCGCACCATGCTCAAAGGCATCGTCCAGCCGCTGCATGACGGTTTCCAGCTCATCGTCTGCCAGACTCCAGTCCTGAGCTATGTGGCGCACATCCCCACGGGTCAGCACCACGGCAAAAACGCATTCACTGTCCGGCACGTCTGTATCCAGCACTTCGCGGATAATTTCTTTAACAGTACAGTACATGTTCTCGTCTCCTTTACAGGGGCGGCATTGCCGCCCCGTCCGTTAATCAGTCCAGTGCCGCGTAAATCGCGTTACATTCGGGGTGAAATTCGATGTGGCTCCACAACTGCGCATCGCGCATCCTGTACAGGTGAGTCAGTCCTGCATCACCGCTGTCGTGGTACAGCCACAACTGACGGTTAATCACAAGGGAAGTCACAATGATGCCTGCGGCATCGGCGCTGACCGTACGGTCAAACCAGTTTTCACCGTTCACCATGTGGAAACGGTCGCCATCCGGCATCATGTAACCGCCACCGTCCGGCAGGCGGATGAAGTGCCAGAATCCGCCTTCATATTCCGGCATCATTTTTTTCGCCAGCGCGTACACAGATGCCTCGGCATACAGAAAATCATTGCCAAACAGATACGGCAGAAAGGAGAGACGGTCGCATTCTTCAACATTCAGAGTGACAGGTTTCGCATACTGCATGGGATTTCCTCCGTTGTTCACATATTCCGCGACACCGGGCGGTGCCGTGCCTCCATAAAAGCCGGGCGATAAGGCGGGGATGCACAGGGCGCAAGGGAAGCCGCAGCCTGACGCACACGGCTGACGGGAGTTGGAGGGGGAGACCGCGAAATCTGAGCGGGTGAACGACCGGAAAATCACGGCAGACGGGAAGGAGGGACCGGGTGACCGCAGCGTTCATTTTACCCTTGCATCCCCGCCAGCCCGGCTAAGATGGAGGCACGGCACAGCCCGCACACGACACGGTGGCCACATAACTGAAAACCCACAAGGCCATGCCTGCATGGCCGGGTAAAGCGGAGCCGGCGGCGACTTCCTTTGTGCTCTGTCCGGGGACCGGCAGAAAAAAAGCGGGGATTTTCCCCGCCATCATCAGCCCCTGATTTTTGCCAGGGCATCCGCCATGCTGCGGATTTCGGCCCGGGCTTCCCGGACAACTTCCCGCAGAACACCACGGTCAAACCTCTGGCGGGGCGGTTCATCCGGTATACGCAGCACATCGCAGGCCAGCCCACTGGACAGGATATGTTCAATACAATCGCTGACCAGATACATTTCCACCGCCGAAAAACGTGCGCCCCGGTTCAGGATGGCATCGAGCACCACGGGCAGGTTTTCGTCGTCCTCATCGAGCCAGCAGGGGTGATCGCTTTCCTTCACGACCAGGCGAAAGCGGCGCGTCTGGCGGGTCAGTAACGTCTGACCAGTGGTGGTCAGCGCCGCCCGGATACGCCGCGTATCTTCTGCCACCCGGCAACTGACACTGCGTACCGCATCGCGCACCGCCGCAAGTACAGCCCTGATTTCGTCTTCGGTCAGCCATTCACCGGCATACGGAAAAGACACCTGCGTTCCGTCTGCCGGAAGTACCGGCAGCGACTGCCACTGACTGCCGGACAGTACAAGTTCCGCCCCGGTTCCGGTCAGTTTGTGAATGGCGGAGGCCAGGAGCGGCGGCAGTACGCCGCCGTGACGGTTGATAAGTAACGTCGCCAGCTGGGGCGCATCCAGCCGCACATAAATGCTGATCCAGCCCGGATAGTTCGGATTTCGCTGGTCAACATCAGTCTCTTCCGGCCAGCCCTGCGCCAGCAGCAGGTCGCGGGCGTGACGACAAATCAGTGCATTCAGCGTTGTGTTTTCGTTCATGATTAATCGTTCTCCCTGTATCGCCGCCCGGAGGCGGCGATAACATCAGTCGTTTTCGTGTGTGTTGTTTTTCAGCAGGCTGTGGGTCTGATTAACCACCGCCTGACGGCGGGTGACGCATTCCGGGACGACGAGGCCGTTATCACGGGCGGCCCATTCACGCTTCCACAGTGCCTGTTCAGCGGTCTGAATCAGGGACGCCAGCAGTTCAGCAGGGACGGTCACCTGGCGGTTTTCACTCACGTTGCTGATAATCTCCATCGCCGCACCGGAAGAAATACCGGACTCAGTCCGCTGGTCTTCCGGGATGTCCTCCAGCCGCGCCAGGACGGTCCTGATTTCATGATCGGACAGGGAAATATCCATTCCGTCAGCGAGGGCCTGAGTTTCTTCCGGGGACCAGATAACCAGCATCAGCGGCGTGTCTCCCGGATACTGCGCTGCCAGCTCCCGGCACAGCGTTTCGCATGTTCCGTACATTCTCGTCTCCTTCTCAATCTTTGAAGCAGGAATCCAGTTCCAGAATTTCGGTATACGCCTCCATAAACAGGCGATTGGCGCGATACAGCGTCTGGCGTGTCAGGCGTTCAACAAGCACATCGGAATCAAAGCGACAGCGATGCTCCATATCGTTCAGCCTGGCCCGAAGGTCACACATGGTGTTGGCCACCTCCGCCACGTCGGCGCGAAGTTTTTCGTGTCCGGCATAGTTCATTTACGCAGCCTCCGGTTCAAACCAGTTATCATTCGCGGCCCCCTGCTGCATGGCCCGTTGCACGGCGGCCATTCGTTGCTGTCCGGCACGGTGATACTGTTCAAGCAGCTCGATACCGATATACCGGCGTCCGGACTGAAGGGCGGCCACGCAGGTTGAGCCGCTGCCTGCAAACGGGTCCAGCACAATCGCGTTCGGATGTGTGAAGCTCTCAATCAGTGGTTGCAGGCTGGTAACGGGCTTTTCCGTCGGGTGATGGCGGTTGCCTGAATATTTCCAGCCCAGCACGTCCGGCAGCAGGTTTTGTGGCAGACGTGGACGGCCTTTTGCCAGGATGTAGGCGCATTCGTGGCGATAGCCCACATATGCGGCCTTCGATGTGTAGTTTTTGGTGAAGACCAGGTGCTCGACCACACTGAATCCCGCATTTTTCCAGGCGGCCATAAAGCGATCGACGCGGTTCCAGCCATAGAGGCTCACCATCAGCGCGTCTTTTTTCAGCACACGGTACATTTCATTACAGGCCGGTTGCAGCCATTCATCGGTTTTATCACCAGCGATGGTACGTCCCTGACGGTCACGAAAACCGACGAGGTACGGCGGGTCAGTCAGCATGAAATCAATGGCGTTATCAGGGATACGGGCCATAACATCGATGCAGTTACCGAGGACAAAACGGGACATAACAACGCTCCTTCTTTCACAGAGGGCACCGGGAGGGCCCCCCTGTGGTGCCCGTTCCCCGCTGCCTGAGGGCTGTTCACCGCGTCCGGTAACTGGTCAGGCCGACCGTGGAATACCGCAGCCGTCGTCTTTTTGACGGCAAGGTTATGCCGCGAAAGCGGCTTGAAGGGCGTTCATCAGAAAAGGGCGACGGGCTGGCGTACACTGTCACCGACGCCAGCCGGGAGCGGTAAAAGCGACCGTTCCGTGCCCGCCGGACGCGGGACACTGACCACAGGCAGCGTTCCTGCCGCGCCGCGTCAGCCGGCGCAGTAAAAAGAGGAGCACGGCGACATCCTTTGTCGGAAAAGAAACGGGCGGTTGCCCGCCCGTCTCCGTCATACTTCATCCGCCATAATGCGCCACATTGTCGACTATCCACGCAGGTCCGGTGACCTCCGGCAGCTCATCGTCATCTGTCGGGGAAGACCATTCCAGTTCCCCCCACAGAACATCAACAAGCTCTCCACGCTCATATCGCTGCCAGCCACAGAAATTGCAGCCCTGTTCGGCATACCAGTGCTCCAGCGTGCAGCCGAAACGGCGGCTTAATTCTGCAACAACGTCGCTTTCCGGCTGACACCACGGCGTGTCAAAATCCACCTGAATGAAGTTTTCTCCCTGACGGCTGATATTCAGGTCATACCCACAAGGCCACTTCACGCCATACCGTTCCGTATACCAGTGATATGCAGAAGGAACACCGTTCAGAACACCACCGTTAAAGCCGTTCACTTCAACATCCAGGCGGGTCGGCAGAACCGTCAGCAGGTCAAACGGCATGGTTTTTTCCGGCACTACGTTGTCACACAGACGGTTCCACCACACCGATACATCCTCGTTACTCCAGAAGCCACACCAGTCACCTCTTTTTGCGGTGAAAAGTGCGGTGATGGTATCCCTGACATCGTCCGGTAATCCTTCCCAGCGACGCTGTCCAGTACCGCTCTGCAGCCAGAGTTCATGCAGCATCAGGCAGTTTTGCTCATCCAGCAGTACACCGTCCTGCAGATATGTCAGCCAGCGGGTGAACGCGATATTCTCCGGCGATACAACGCCACGCCCGGCAGCCGTCAGTCCGGGGCATGGTTCAAACCGCACATCTTCAGTGGTCTGCAGAAGTCCGGCACTTCCGGCCAGAAACAGCTGAATACCTTCATTTGTGGCGCGGCGATAAAGCGGTGTGACTGCGCCGCTGGCCAGTCGTTTAATCTCAGCGATCTGTGCCGGTTCACCAGAAAAATACATACGATTCGAGCACCAGTTTGGCATGGGAATTCTCCTCTCACATGCGGCCTCCATCAGGCCGTGCCGCACCTGTAACCGGGCGACCGCATACGAATGCAGGTGCGGCCCCGAAGCCGCAGCGCGTGGAGGAGGAACGACGAAACGTGACCGGGTGAGGAGGCCGGCGACAGCGACACACTTGCATCGGATGCAGCCCAGTTAACGTGCCGGCACGGCCTGGGTAACCAGGTATTTTGTCCACAGAACCGTGCACAAAATGCTGTGGATAAGCTGGACACAGCAGCCCACAGCAGGCATACAGCCACACCCTCAGAGAATTGAACGTTTTTTAGCCGCAACAATGACATTTGACTGTATGTGGATTCAGTTATTAGAATACTGTATATGCATACAGCAAAAGAAAAGAGAGATGAGAACATGATCCGCATTGAAATTCTTTTCGACCGCCAGAGCACAAAAAACCTCAAATCAGGCACACTTCAGGCGCTACAGAATGAAATCGAACAACGACTGAAACCACACTACCCGGAAATCTGGCTGCGTATAGACCAGGGCAGCGCCCCGTCTGTATCTGTCACAGGAGCCCGCAACGACAAGGATAAAGAACGTATCCTGTCTCTGCTGGAAGAAATCTGGCAGGACGACAGCTGGCTGCCTGCAGCATGAGTACCGTTTATCACCGTCCGGCTGACCCTTCAGGCGATGACAGTTACGTGCGACCGTTGTTTGCCGATCGTTGCCAGGCCGGTTTTCCTTCGCCTGCCACTGATTATGCTGAGCAGGAACTGGATCTGAACAGCTATTGCATCAGCAGACCTGCAGCCACCTTCTTTCTGCGCGCCAGCGGTGAATCGATGAACCAGGCTGACGTGCAGAATGGTGATCTGCTGGTAGTGGACAGGGCCGAAAAACCACAACACGGGGACATCGTTATCGCTGAGATCGACGGTGAGTTCACCGTCAAACGACTGCTGTTGCGCCCACGCCCGGCACTGGAGCCGGTTTCAGACAGCCCGGAGTTCCGCACACTGTATCCGGAAAACATCTGTATTTTTGGTGTTGTCACTCACGTGATACACAGGACGCGGGAGTTACGCTGATGTTTACACTGGCTGATATCAACAGTTTCTACGCCTCATGTGAAAAAGTTTTCCGCCCGGACCTTCGCAACGAACCGGTCATCGTACTCAGCAATAACGATGGCTGTGTGATCGCACGCAGCCCGGATTATGTGGAATTGCAAGTAACGTTGTAGTGCTGATGAGGAAAATTTTATCTGACTACAATATTGATATCGTTTTCCGCAACAATCAGCATCACGGCAGGTAAACCCTCCACACGCATTTTCTGGTGTAATTTTTTGATTAAATTATCATCTTCATTACTGGCTTTTGCGGAAAAGCCTTGTGGATGGGAGTGCCATTCGCCAACATAATCGACAACACGAGCGGTCAACTGGTGAACCCGTTCTAATGCTTCTTGTTGTCCCGCTTCTCCCCGGACAAAGGAGGCTGGAGAGGATTTACTGTCGATAGGTTCAGGGAGCACGTCAACCAGAATAATCGTTTTGTTCTTAAAATCTGTTATGCCAACAATTGCACCTCCTGTTTCATTAGGCAGTGCCTGTAAGCGGGTGTGCTGCAATTTTTGCGCTAAGCCCTGGTCATATTTAACAACCCATTCGCCAGAAATTATAGATACCACGGAATAGAGTTCAATTTCATGTGCATCCATCGCGCCTGATATTTCATCAGATACCCAGATACACAATCGAGCATTTCCTTTGAGTGCAGTCTGGCGAAGTTGGCGTGAGAGGATACCGGCATGAACATGAATACATTCACTGGACATACGTACAGAAATATCCCGACATCCACCACCGACCCAACGATCGCCATAATTGTGCTGTAGGTGAGTACTTCCCCACTCACTGCTCAAAATTGCCCGATAGTATTGCCCCTCAATTGCATCAATTCGGCATTGTCTGTCTACATCCTCCATTAACATCACGCTAGACTGACCCGATGGAGTCAGAAACAGGCTAACTATTCTGGGTATATCATCTTTTAACGCTAGAGTCCTCGGCACCTCAAAGGTGGTACTGACATCCACAACTAAGTCTGCCTCATTCATTGCCTTAGCAATATCATCATCGTCATCAAGAATACTTTTATGGATCGCCTGAGGGAGGGGCTCATGCGGATAAATAGATTTGGCAATATGCTGAATAATATGGGGTTTTGAGACTCCAATATGACAATCAAACCCAATATGGCGAGACAAATTATGTGGAAGAAGCCGATCTGGATCAATAAAAGTCCATGTCCCCCACCCCATTCGAATCCAAATATCAGCCAATGTACTACCAAGAGCGCCAACTCCAGCTAAAATACCTCGAAAAGCTGCACTCTCTGAATCAACAGCAGATATGTCTCTCGCATGTGTGGCCTTCATAGCCGAACGTATTTCAACTGGTAAAAGCGGTAATTGTCGCCACTTGGTACTAATTGATCCGCCAAGAAGCCGTACGCGATGCTGTACTCCTCGCTCATTTTTTGGCGCCAGCATATCTAGTGCAGTGGCAAGTTCACCGAGTGAACTTTGCACAACATAGCCCATCACATCCGTACGTTCTGTTTCTCCGTTTCTTAGACGGGGGATCCAAAGCAGGATAAGTAAGCCTTCTCCTTTACCAGACGTTGGGCGGATACCATCACTTGGTATTGCTTCATAAACAGCGTCAGTTAGTGGTTTTAGGAGCTCACTTCCCCATTCATTAAGTTGTTCTTCTAATTTTCCCAGATTATCCGGGTATGTAGCCACCGTAGAAACATCGACAGGAGGAACAGCAATAGTTAATAAGCGAAATGGCTTAACGCTTGAGGTATCTTGTTCTGGTACAGCCCTTAAAATAATCGGTCGCCCCTCACTGACCATCTGGAGACTGAGCTTATTGTCAGTCGCGTGATGATAATCGGGGTAATTGGCTGGCAAAATGAGCTGATAGGGACTCAAATAAAAAAGTTGCTCAAGTGGCTGATCTTCTCGATGTAGATGCAGTTCGGCCGATTCTCTAAGCCACCAAAAAATGCGCTCAAGGAATCTCTCGGGGGTCCAACTGCGCTCAACTGCGCTCCAGGAGGCCTCATATAGGCAAAGAATTCGTGGTGAGCCAGGTTCTCCAGCATGCTGGTGAGAAAGAACAGGGAAATCTTTCCGCAATGCATGAACCAAGATAGGTATGCTTGATTTGGGATTGACCTCAATAGCCAATCGTTCTTTACGACGAATACGGGCTTGATTACCAGAAGCCACAGTCCCATCAGCAGCATCAATGATTAGATATTCCGAGCGGTTATCATTTATTTCAGAAAATCGTAATTCTCTGACTGTGACGTAAGGATGATTCTCGCATGCTTTAAGCAGCGAAATCGTTTGTGGATAAAGGCTATCGCGCCCCGATGAATCGAGGCGCTCACCCAATTCGAAATATTCGATCATTGGTTTGATACACCTGCCCTAGGAGCGGCGGCCGTAGCAGCACTTACCGCAGCTGAAACAGCACCAACAATAGCGGGTATTAACTTCCCGTCTCCAGCCACTTCAAATTCAAGGAACGCTGTATCTTTAAGATCCCCCGTACAGCTAAACCAACCATCAACACTGTCCAGAATATCCTCATACTCACGCTTAGCCCGGATGCACGGTGGATCATAATCATCATCAAGTATCTGATTGCTACTCGATACAATTGTTGCCCCGGAACGAGCCTGACCTAAAGCATTACGGGCCGCATCACAAACTTCAGCATTCTCCCCCCATTGTGACCAGCTATCATAGG
>OLSJ01000158.1_pt1 | contig 64501 bp, 72 predicted proteins | sample 1672151 | NCBI WGS metagenome assembly OLSJ01 (sample SAMEA3136653, study PRJEB25190) | human gut metagenome | biome: human gut; feature: human-associated habitat; material: faeces | place: Austria | collected 2013 | reverse complement strand
CGCCGATGGTAGTGTGGGGTCTCCCCATGCGAGAGTAGGGAACTGCCAGGCATCAGATAAAGCGAAAGGCCATCCGTAAGGATGGCCTATTTGCGCTGGTGCAGAAAAATGCCGGATGCGACGCTGGCGCGTCTTGTCCGGTCTACGCAGGCACGGTAGGGGGAAACCGCGCATTATTCCCCCATATACGCCAGATTCAGCAATGGATACGGTTTCATCAATTTCCCCACTTCCATGCGTTCTCCTTACCAGAAATCTCTTCTGAAGCGCCTTAATAACCGTTCTCATGCTAACTAAAGTCACTGTTAAGGTTGCATAACCTCACGCAACAAATGTATAACATTTACCTTACTAAAAAATAAACAACAGCAACCGACAAAGCATCGGATTATGGCAGGAGAAATAGTGGCATGGCAGAAAGCACTGTAACGGCAGACGGCAAACTGACAAGTAGTGATACTCGTCGCCGCATTTGGGCAATTGTGGGGGCCTCTTCAGGTAATCTGGTCGAGTGGTTCGATTTCTATGTCTACTCGTTCTGTTCACTCTACTTCGCCCACATCTTCTTCCCTTCTGGGAACACGACTACTCAACTACTGCAAACAGCCGGTGTTTTTGCTGCGGGATTCCTGATGCGCCCAATAGGCGGTTGGCTATTTGGACGCATAGCCGATAAACATGGTCGTAAAAAATCGATGCTGTTATCGGTGTGTATGATGTGTTTCGGCTCACTGGTAATCGCCTGTTTGCCTGGTTATGAAACAATCGGTACCTGGGCTCCAGCATTATTGCTTCTCGCGCGTTTATTTCAGGGATTATCTGTAGGTGGAGAATATGGCACCAGCGCCACCTATATGAGTGAAGTCGCAGTAGAAGGTCGTAAAGGTTTTTATGCCTCATTTCAGTATGTCACGTTGATCGGCGGACAACTGCTAGCTCTACTGGTTGTCGTGGTTTTACAACACACCATGGAAGACGCTGCACTCAGAGAGTGGGGATGGCGTATTCCTTTTGCGTTAGGAGCTGTGTTAGCTGTTGTGGCGTTGTGGTTACGCCGTCAATTGGATGAAACTTCACAACAAGAAACACGCGCTTTAAAAGAAGCTGGATCTTTGAAAGGATTATGGCGCAATCGCCGAGCATTCATCATGGTTCTCGGTTTTACCGCTGCGGGCTCCCTTTGTTTCTATACCTTCACCACTTACATGCAGAAGTATCTGGTGAATACTGCGGGAATGCACGCAAACGTAGCAAGCGGCATTATGACAGCAGCACTGTTTGTATTTATGCTCATCCAGCCGCTCATTGGGGCACTGTCGGATAAGATTGGCCGCCGAACTTCAATGTTATGTTTCGGTTCTCTGGCAGCCATTTTTACCGTTCCGATTCTTTCAGCATTGCAGAACGTTTCCTCTCCTTATGCCGCTTTTGGTCTGGTGATGTGCGCCCTGCTGATAGTGAGTTTTTATACTTCAATCAGTGGAATACTGAAGGCTGAGATGTTCCCGGCACAGGTTCGTGCATTAGGCGTTGGTCTGTCATATGCAGTCGCCAATGCTATATTTGGTGGCTCAGCGGAGTATGTGGCGCTGTCGCTGAAATCGGTAGGGATGGAAACAGCCTTCTTCTGGTATGTCACCTTTATGTCAGTTATTGCATTTCTGGTTTCACTAACATTGCATCGCAAAGGGAAGGGAATGCGTCTTTAGTGATGCGCCAGTTGCCAGACGGTATAGCCGGTACTTGCACCGGCGATATCCCAGGCAAAATCTTTCCAGCTCCAGCCGCTCCCTTCAGGGCGGCTATCCCAAAGTTCTTTTGACGCGCCCAGCCCTACAGAGAACATCAGCCCGAACGTGGCGCTACGGTCAGAGCTCATTCCCTGATGCTGTGCGTATTCATTTCCGGCGGCAGAAAGCATCGCCGAGGCGATAAAGTGTTGAGCTTTATCCTGCCCGCTCCAGCTATCGTTAGCCATGTGGCTGCATCCAGAAAGTAACAATAGCGAACAGACAAAAAGAATACGCAAAACGTGGCCTCCAAAAAACAAACCCCGTACAGGACGGGGTTGTGATTACAGGATGCGGCTAATTAATCGGTCGATGCGGATACGGCGCAAACGGCGGATAAGTTTGCGAACTTTCACCGGATAATCGGCAATACTTTGCAGATCGCGGTAGTGCTTAACGATGGTGGTATGCTCGCGGATCAGCTCCAGTTCTTTCTCACGCTGTGGTGCAAGCTCCAGTTGCGGATCGTGGATCAAAATGGCGTTTTCCAGATCCAGACGCCAGGCGCGTGGGTTCAGGTTATTACCGGTTACCAGCATCCACTTATCATCAACCCACATCCCTTTCAGGTGATAGGTGTTGTCGTCATCTTTCCATAACCGAACCACTAACTGGTCAGTATTGACGTAATACTGCAAACGGCTCAGGAAGCGACGCAGATTGATCTCATAAAGATAAGGCAGTGCGCCAATTATCTTGAAAGGTTCATCTTCCGGAATGTAGAAGTCATTCGCGGTTTTATCACCAACAATAATTTCGACCTTTTTCCCTTCGCGCAGCAACTGGATGATATTGCGCACAAGGATTGCTGGCAGGTTGAAGTAGGGGGTGCAGATGGTTAGTTTCTGCTCGGCACAAGGCATAAGATGGAAAATGGTCTTGTTCAACAGACTCGATTTCCCCAGACCTACCAACGGCGTTACGGAAAGCTGATCGTTGTCGGCATCGCCCTGGAAATGATAAGCGGCATCACGCAGCTCCTGGCGGAACAGGCGAATGTCGTTCTTGATTTCCGGACTTTTTGGGCGATTAACATCATCCAGACGATTAACGCCGCGACCATTCATAATATTCTGTGTAACCCATTCAAACATAATGTCTGACATCTTACGGTTACGAATCAGATGATAACGGTCGTAGCGATATTTATCGTGCTGATGCAGGTAAACATCGTTCAGGCTGGCACCGCTATAAAGTACGCTATCGTCGATGATAAAGCCTTTAAAGTGCAGAACACCAAGGGCTTCACGGGTATTGATTGGAACGCCATAAACCGGAACATCTACGCCCGGATTTTCCTGCGCCATGCGGCAGTACCAGTCAGCGTTAGTGTTAGATGCCGCAGCGCCAATGCGTCCACGTTGTGCACGATGCCAGTCGACCAGCACCCGCACATCCAGTTCCGGACGCTGCCTTTTAGCCTCATACAACGCGTTCAGAATGCCTTTGCCACCGTCATCCTGTTCGAGATACAGGGCAACAATGCAAATGCGCTGCTTCGCGCTGGCTATTTTTTCCAGCAGCGTCTCCCGGAAGTCGGCGGGAGCGTAAAAGAAATCGACATCATCAACTGATTGAGAAATCTTGGGTAGTTGGGCAAGGTGTTGTTGATGTTTATTACGCTTAAATTTTGACAACATCACAGTGCATTTCTTCTCTGTTCATTGAAGGGTCCTCTGTGCAATGCAGACGACATAAGCGAGCAATAATAACACCAGTCCCGATTAAGTGGTCAACATTTCCAGTACCTTACTCATGATTCCTCGCGCTGGGCAAGATTTAGCGTAAGCCCAACGATCCCCTCTTCGAGCTGGATATCAACGTTAAACCCGAGCTTGCGAGCCAGCGCCACCATGCCACGATTGTTTGGCATCGTAATACCATTCAGACGTTGTAGTCCGTGATCTCGCGTATAGGTAATCAACTTTTCCATTAAGCGTCGACCTAAGCCTAACCCTTTGAGATCCGAGCGAACCAGTACAGCAAATTCGGCATCGATGTTATCAGGATCGGAAATCGCACGCGTGACGCCGAGGATCTCTTCCGTTTGATCAATACGTCGTACCGCTACAAACGCCATTTCCCGATCGTAGTCGATCTGTGTCATGTTGGCTAAATCTTCATGGGTAAATTCGTTGATCTCGCTAAAGTAGCGGTAATAAAGATCTTCTTTGGTGACTCGCGAAATGAATTGCTGAAGTTGTGGCTCATCTTCTGGCAAAATCGGGCGGAACAAGCAGCGTTCGCCATTTTTCAATTCTACCCACTCTTCCAGCTGATGCGGATAAGGGCGCACTGCCAGCCGACTCTCGTTATCGCCTTCAAAAGGCGCAATATCCAGCGTGACATCCAGCGCGGTAAATTCACTGCCGGAAGCCAGCAAAGGATGAATATCCAGACGCTGAATTTCCGGGCAATCGACAATCAGGTTGGAAACCTGCACCAGTAACTGGCTTAAGCCCGCGACGTCGAGTGGACGCAGTGCACTGCGAGCACGAATTTTTTTACTTTTGATTCCCTGAATGACCAGATAGCGAGCCAGGTTCATGTTCAGTGGCGGCAGCGCCACGACGGCTTGATCTTCAGGACGCCATTCCACACCGCCTTCACCCAGCATGATAAGCGGCCCGAAAACCGGATCGTGCTCGACGACTACGCGCAACTCCTGAGCACCTGCACGGTTAGCCATACTTTGCACTAAAAGGCCGTGAATACGCGCCTGCGGCCAGGCCATTTTTACCCGATCGAAAATAGCGTTCGCGGCTTGCTGGACTTCACTAGCCGTACGCAAATAGAGCATCACGCCCTGAACTTCTGATTTATGCGGAATATCCGGCGAGCGCAACTTCAGCGCCACCGGATAACCAATCTGTTCGGCAATATGTACAGCTTCGGTGCTGTCAGTGGCAATCCAGGTGGGAAGCGTGTTCATGCCATACGCTTGCAGGATGGGCTGAACTTCATGGGTATCGAGTGATGTCGCTCCTTCAGCAATGGCTTGCTGTAGCAGAATATGCGCTTCTGCGGTATTAGAGGTCAGATTGCTGGGCAGCGCCGGCGTTTCGCGTAGTTGCTTCTGATTACGTCGGTACTCCACCATATGCATAAAAGCGGTAATAGTACCTTCCGGTGTTCGATAGGTCGGCAGCCCGGCTTCGCTGAATAAGCGTCGTGCCTCTTGCGAGGAGTGTTCTCCACACCAGTTCGTCAGCAGAGATACATACTTGCTGCGAGGGTGATGTTTTACCGCTTCAATTAATGCTTGCGCACTTTCTGTTGCGGGCGCTGCGGCGCTGGGCGAATGAATAACCATCAGCGCATCAAAATCCTGGCTGTGAAAAAGAATATCCAGCGTTTTGACATAATGCTCGCTGCTGGCGTCATCGCGCAGATCGAGCGGGTTAGAGATAGCCACATGTCCTGGCAGTGCATCGCGCAGTTTCTGGCAGGTTTCTTCGCTTAGCGTTGCCAGCTTGCCATTGCGTGACCATAAGGCATCCAGCGCCAGCGCGGCAGGCGCGGCACCGTTGCTGATAATCATCAGCCGGTCGCCACGTAGCGGGCGCATGTGGCTAAGGGTTTCCACTGCCGAAAACAGTTCGTGAGTGTCCTGCACTCGTAATAAACCTGCACGCTGAATAGCCGCATCCCACGCCGGATCCATTCCTGCCGTGGTGTTCAACAGACGTTGAGCCGCCGGGCTACGTCCGCTTTTAATCACCAGAATCGGTTTATTGCGCGAGGCACTACGGGCAGCCGAAACAAAGCGTCGCGCGTCGCTTAACTGTTCGAGATAGAGCAGGATGGCGCTGGTTTTACTGTCGCGCGCCAGATAGTCGAGCAATTCATCAACGTCGATATCCAGGCTGTCGCCGAGAGCAATAAAATACGAAAAGCCCATCTCACGCTGTTGCGCCCAGTCGAGGATGGTGTTGGAGACGGCAGCCGATTGCGAAATAAACGCCAGCTTGCCGCGTTTAATCGGCACAGGCGAAAAGCTGGCATTCAGACCTTGCCAGGGAGCCAGTAAGCCCAGACTGTTTGGTCCTAGCAGACGCATGTTATGGCGCAGGGCGCAGGCGCGGAGATCTTCGTGTTGCGATGCCGGTGCAGAAAGAATAATGCAGGTTTTACAGCCTTTCTCGCCGAGCTCTTCCAGAAGAGCAAGATTGCGGCTAGCATTGGTACACAAAACCGCAAGGTCGGGTGTAAAGGGCAAGCTGGCAATATCCGGCCAGGCCAACACACCCAACACCGCTTTCCAGGCTGGCGTCACCGGGAGTACCGGTCCGTTAAAGCCTCCCGCCAGCAGGTTACGCATCATCAGGTAACCTGCTCGATTGGGTTTCATCGATGCGCCAATTACCGCAATCGATTTTGGTCGCAGTAGTGCTTCCAGTCCTCGCTGACTCATACCGGTCTCCCGCAGAAGTGACCGAATGATTTTAAACGCTTTCTAACAGTTCTGCTGTGATGCTACCCAGATGTTGCGTTTTTCCTGCCAGATAGCGCGTTTTAAAACGAGTGAAATGCTCGCCTAAGCCCGTTGCTGCTTCGGTATCGCCTGCCATATCTAAAAGTGCGATGGCTACTTCGGCAGTACAATATTGGCCTTCGGCCTGGGCTTCACGCAGGCGATAGGCAGAAAGCCGGGAAAGATCGACGGAAATAACCGGGAAATTATCCAGATACGGACTTTTACGAAACATCTTGCGTGCTTCCGGCCAGGTGCCATCGAGCATAATAAACAGCGGCGGCTTACCGGAAGGCGGCGAGAAGATGACTTCCCGTTGCTCGCCGGCATACGAGGCAGGAAAAACCACCATTGGCTGATAATCCGGGTTTTGTACCAGATCCAGCAAATCTTGCGAGGGTTCGGTACGCGACCATTGAAACGCGACAGTATCCGGCAAGATATCAGCAATTAAACGTCCGGTATTGCTGGGCTTCATTGGCTCGGTATCGAACATCAGCAAACAAAAACGGCTGTTTGCTTCAGTTGGGGTGATTGTCGAACAGAGGCAAAGTTTCTCTGGCAAAAGACAGCGTTGGCAACGACGAACGCGATTACCACGGGCAAGAAAAGGACGCGTTGCGCGTGCAATACGTTCGGCGCGTAACTGGAGAACAGCGTTTTCGGTCATGAGAGAGAGCGTCGAAAAACCGCCATTGTCGCAGAGGAGAAAACGGGGCACAAGATGCGCCCCGGCAAGATTAAAGAGATTCGTTCAACCAGCTATCGAACGGCGCTTTCGGCACAGCGCCGTTAAGCATGTCAACAACCTGACCATTTTTGAAAATCATGATCGTCGGAATGCTACGAATACCAAAGCGGCTGCTTAATTCACGTTCGGCTTCGGTATTCACTTTTACAAAACGCACTTTACCGCTACGCTCTTGCGCAACATCTTCAAAAATCGGCGCGAAGTTACGGCAAGGGCCGCACCACGGCGCCCAGAAGTCGATCACTACAGGCAGATCGTCTTTCAGCAATTTGTCGAGTGTTTCACCGGTCGCATTAATCACCTCTCCGTCAAACAGGTCGTGACCGCAGCGTCCGCATTTTGCCGCATCTTCGATCCGATCGTCGGGAATGCGATTGATGGCCTGACAATGGGTACAAACGGTATTCATAACTAACCTCGGGATGAGTAAGGAGACTTATCGGCAATGACGCCGGTATGTTTCTAATATGTTACATATTATCAAAGGCAATGTTCCAGACAACAATCTGTTTTATTCAATAGGTATGATAGTCGCAGGCTTTGGTACGAAATCATGGCGAACCGCGCGCACTTCGGGTAATCTGCGCGCTTCGCGCAGCGCTGGTGGAGAAAAGCATGAACGATGAAATGAAAGGTAAAAGCGGCAAGGTCAAAGTGATGTATGTCCGCAGTGATGATGATTCTGATAAACGTACCCACAACCCGCGCACCGGGAAAGGGGGCGGGCGTCCAGGAAAATCTCGTGCTGACGGTGGCCGTCGCCCCGCCCGCGATGACAAACAGAGTCAGCCCCGTGACCGCAAGTGGGAAGAGTCGCCGTGGCGCACCGTTTCCCGCGCGCCGGGTGATGAGGCACCAGAAAAGGCCGATCACGGTGGCATCTGTGGTAAAAGTTTTATTGATCCCGAAGTTTTGCGTCGTCAGCGTGCGGAAGAAACCCGCGTCTACGGCGAAAATGCATGTCAGGCACTGTTCCAGAGCCGTCCGGAAGCGATTGTTCGCGCCTGGTTTATCCAGAGCGTAACACCACGTTTTAAAGAAGCATTGCGCTGGATGGCGGCAAACCGCAAAGCGTACCATGTAGTGGATGAAGCGGAACTGACAAAAGCGTCAGGCACGGAACATCACGGCGGCGTTTGCTTCCTGATCAAAAAGCGTAACGGCACAACCGTACAGCAGTGGGTAAGCCAGGCTGGCGCGCAGGATTGCGTACTGGCGCTGGAAAACGAATCTAACCCGCATAACCTGGGTGGCATGATGCGTAGCTGTGCGCACTTCGGCGTGAAAGGCGTAGTGGTGCAGGATGCGGCGTTGCTGGAATCGGGTGCGGCAATTCGTACCGCAGAAGGCGGCGCAGAGCACGTTCAGCCGATTACCGGCGACAACATTGTTAACGTGCTGGATGATTTCCGTCAGGCGGGTTACACCGTAGTGACCACTTCCAGCGAGCAGGGTAAACCGCTGTTCAACACCAGTCTGCCAGCGAAAATGGTGCTGGTGCTGGGTCAGGAATACGAAGGGTTACCGGATGCCGCACGCGATCCGAACGATCTGCGCGTGAAGATTGACGGTACTGGCAACGTTGCTGGTCTGAATATCTCTGTCGCAACGGGTGTTCTGCTTGGCGAATGGTGGCGTCAGAATAAAGCCTGATAAATCAGCCGGATGGCAATTCTGCCATCCGGTATTTTTCCGTCAATTACTCACTCTCTGCCGGTAATACTGGCATCCAGTCAATCGGCGTCTCGCCACGTTGTACCAGCCACTGATTTGCCAGCACAAAGTGGTTGCAGCCAAAGAATCCACGATGCGCCGAAAGCGGTGACGGATGTGGCGCTTTCAGCACGTGATGGCGTTGCTTATCTATAATCGCCCCTTTCTTTTGCGCATGTGATCCCCACAACAAAAACACCACGCCTTCACGATGCTGATTAATCAGACTGATGACTTTATCAGTAAACGTTTCCCAGCCGAGGCTGGCGTGGGAATGTGCCTGGCCTGCGCGCACCGTCAATACGGTGTTGAGCAGGAGAACCCCTTGACGTGCCCAGCTTTCAAGATAGCCATGTGTCGGGCGAGTAAAGCCTGGAAGGGTATTTTCCAGCTCTTTGTACATATTCAGTAGAGAAGGCGGTATAGCAATGCCTGGGCGAACGGAAAATGCCAGACCGTGCGCTTGTCCGGGGCCGTGGTAAGGATCCTGACCGAGGATCACCACTTTGACATCGCCCAGTTCAGTAAAGCGAAAGGCGTTAAAGACATCTTTTTGTGGTGGGTAGATGGTTATCCCGGACTGCCGCTCGCTGGCAACGGTCTGGAGGGTGTTAAGAAAATAGGGTTGCTGCTTTTCTTCAGCCAGCACGTCATGCCAGGTTAATTGGTTAGTCATCTCGCTCTCCTGCGGATCTTCAATCCGCCTAGCTTAACTGCTTCTTTCTACAGAACAAAATCAAGCTCATTTTTTAGCCATAAACGAGTGCAAAAAAGTGTAAATTGGTAAAATTTCACGCTCGCATAAGTTGATGTAAAACAATAAAATCCATTTACGACCACATTTGATGTGTGGTTTTTATTGATTTAAATCAAAGAATCAAGGGTGTTTGAGGAGTATATATACACTCAAGCAACAATGGTTTTACCAATTGGCCGCGACAGGCTAATCAAATCAAATAATTTGCCGGGGAGGCATCACATGATTACAGGTATCCAGATTACTAAAGCCGCTAATGACGATCTGCTGAACTCTTTCTGGCTGCTGGACAGCGAAAAAGGCGAAGCGCGTTGCATCGTTGCGAAAGCAGGTTTTGCAGAAGACGAAGTGGTTGCAGTAAGCAAACTGGGTGACATTGAATACCGTGAAGTTCCAGTAGAAGTTAAACCAGAAGTTCGCGTTGAAGGTGGCCAGCACCTGAACGTAAACGTTCTGCGTCGTGAAACTCTGGAAGATGCAGTTAAGCATCCGGAAAAATATCCGCAGCTGACCATCCGTGTATCCGGTTATGCAGTTCGCTTCAACTCTCTGACTCCGGAACAGCAGCGCGACGTTATCGCTCGTACCTTTACTGAAAGCCTGTAAGGCTTAAGTAGCAAGTTATTAAGCGGAAGAGGGTGACCTCTTCCGCTTTTCTTTTGTCTTTCAATAGAAAATGCGTACCGCACAATAGACCAGCAACAGCGCCAGCACGATATTCAACTGACGGCCATAGCGGTTAAACAATCGCTGAAACAGATGTCCCGCCAGCGCCCAACACACATTGCCAAACGTCCCAATCATCGCCAGCAAAACGCTGACGCCAACTACCCAGCTTAACGCCTGTGTTTGCGGCAGAACAAACGTCGGCAGTGCCGTAATGCCGTACAAAATAATTTTGACGTTCACAAACTGCAAAGCAAAGCTGGCCCAAAAACTGATCGGTTTTGCCTGAAGTCCGTCTTCTTTTGTTGGACTGGTAGCGATTTTCCACGCCAGCCAGACAATATATGCTGCCCCCGCCCAACTCAACAAATGCACTGCTGCAGGGTCGATAACAGCCAGTGAAAACGAAATTCCCGCACACAGCAACATGACGATTAAAAATCCCAGACTCATCCCTGCCAGCACGCGGGAACTCTGACGAAACCCATGCGACGTGGCTGAACTCAGAGCGAGAATATTGTTCGGTCCAGGCGTGAGGGCTGTAATCAGGGTGTAGGTCCAGAAAGCACTTAATAGGGTCGGTGTCACTTGTTATCTCCTTTGTTTTGATAGACAGTACCCGACATGAAACATTTAAAAAAATGAATGTTTTTTCATTCTAAATTCGACAATCTCGATAGGTTTGGGTTTATGGATCTGCGCCGTTTTATTACGCTTAAAACCGTGGTGGAAGAGGGTTCCTTTTTGCGAGCTTCGCAAAAATTGTGCTGTACACAATCGACGGTTACTTTTCATATTCAGCAGCTTGAACAGGAGTTCTCGGTTCAGTTGTTTGAGAAAATTGGCCGACGGATGTGCCTCACTCGCGAAGGAAAAAAGCTGCTGCCGCACATTTATGAACTCACCAGAGTTATGGATACGCTACGCGAGACTGCCAAAAAAGAGTCGGATCCGGACGGAGAGCTGCGCGTTGTTTCAGGTGAAACGCTACTCTCTTACCGAATGCCGCAGGTGTTGCAGCGTTTTCGGCAATGCGCACCCAAAGTACGTTTATCGTTGCAGTCGCTGAACTGCTACGTGATCCGTGATGCACTGCTGAATGATGAGGCCGATGTCGGTGTCTTTTATCGCGTAGGGAATGATGATGCTCTGAACCGACGAGAGTTAGGTGAACAATCGTTGGTGCTGGTGGCTTCGCCGCATATTGAAGATGTCGATTTTACTGAGCCGGGAAGACATAACGCCTGTAGCTTTATTATTAACGAACCGCAATGCGTCTTCCGCCAGATATTTGAAAGCACGCTGCGTCTTCCGCCAGATATTTGAAAGCACGCTGCGTCAGCGGCGGATTACGGTGGAACACACCATTGAGCTTATAAGCATTGAAAGTATCAAGCGATGTGTCGCAGCAAATATCGGAGTCAGCTACTTACCGCGCTTTGCGGTAGCAAAAGAGCTGGAGTGCGGAGAATTAATTGAATTACCCTTTGGCGAACCGTCGCAGACCATTACGGCAATGTGCGCTCACCATGCCGGAAAAGCGGTTAGCCCGGCGATGCATACTTTTATTCAGTGTGTTGAAGAGTGTTTTTTGGCGGGATAAAAATAATGCTGGGATTAAACCCGGCATTCAACTTGTCGACAAATGCGCTTTGTTCATGCTGGATGCGGCGTGAACGCCTTATCCGGCCTACAAAATTGTGCAAATTCAATACATTGCATGAGTTTCGTAGGCCTGATAAGCGTAGCGCATCAGGCAATTTTGCGTTTGCCTGCACTTTTAATACCGGGCTTAAACCCGGCATTATGATTACTCTTCTGTCGTTTGCGGCGGCACGCCCGTTCCGCTTGGTTTGCGGCGCTTACCAATATTTTTGGTATCGCGATGGCGTTTTTTCACCCGTGGCTTCTCTTTCTCTTTAGCCTTTTTCTTCTCGGCGCGTTTTGCCAACACTTTTTTCGATGGCTTGCCGGTCTGTTTCTCGCTTGGCGCACGCGTTTTCGGGCGTAACTCATCAATTACGCGAGCTTTAATTGGCTCTTCAATATAACGGCCAACTTTGCCCAGCAGCAGATGGTCATGAGCTTCAACCAGTGAAATTGCGGTGCCTTTACGGCCAGCGCGAGCGGTACGCCCGATACGGTGCAAATAAGTATCGCCACTGCGCGGCATATCGAAGTTAAAGACGTGGCTGACATCCGGAATGTCGATACCACGCGCGGCAACATCAGTTGCAACCAGTACGTTAACGCGGCCTTCGGTCAGGCGTTTGATCGCTTCGTTGCGTTTGCCTTGCACCATCTCACCTTCGAGATAGCAGTTGTTGATGCCTGCTTCGCGCAGCCAGTTTGCCAGTTCATGCACACGCTCACGCTTACGCACAAAGACAATTGAGCGAGTCGCTTCCGGCTGTTTTAACAGATGCACCAGCAACGCAGTTTTATGTTCAAGATCATCGGCGCGGTAATACCACTGATGAATCTTTTTGCGCTCACGGGTGGACGGATTCGCAGAAACTTCCACCGGATCTTCGAGCAGACGCTCAGCAAAATCCTGAATAGCATCGCCTTCCAGCGTTGCCGAGAAGAGCAGGGTTTGTTTACGCCAGCGAGTTTCGCCAGCAATATGTTCGATATCCTGGGCGAAGCCCATATCCAGCATACGGTCTGCTTCATCGAGGATCAGCGTTTCAACCGCGCGGCAATCGAAGTTCTCTTCTTTTATATACTGCAGCAGACGACCAGTTGTGGCGACCACGATGTCCTGGTTTTCGCTGAACACTTCTGCGTGGTTCATATAAGCCACGCCACCGGTGATGGTGGCAATATCCAGATGCGTATGTTTCGCCAGTTCGCGGGCATGATCGGCCACCTGCATCGCCAGCTCGCGAGTTGGGGTGAGGATCAAAATACGCGGCGGACCGGATTTCTTACGCGGGAAATCGAGCAGGTGCTGCAACGCTGGCAGCAGATACGCCGCCGTTTTACCGGTGCCTGTCGGCGCAGAACCGAGTACATCACGGCCATCGAGCGCAGGCGGAATGGCGGCAGCCTGAATGGCGGTCGGGCGAGTGAAACCTTTATCCTGGAGTGCTTCCAGCAGGCTTTCGTCGAGTTCAAGTTCGGAAAAAGTCGTTACAGTCATGTTCTACCTCTGTGTGGGGCGCTGATTATAGACGTTACGGCTGCAATCTTCATCTGTTTGTATGGATATCGCTTCTCAGGTATTGTTCTTACCCGGCGCTATCGCCGTTTTTCCAGCAAGGTTTTATTTTCATGTCACAGTCTACATCCGTGCTTCGTCGTAATGGATTTACTTTTAAACAGTTTTTTGTCGCACACGATCGCTGTGCAATGAAAGTGGGAACGGATGGAATTTTGCTGGGCGCATGGGCTCCTGTGGCTGGGGTAAAACGCTGCCTTGATATCGGCAGCGGTAGCGGCTTATTGGCTTTGATGCTGGCGCAGCGCACCGATGATGGCGTGATAATCGATGCGGTTGAAATTGAAAATGAAGCGGCTGCCCAGGCGCAGGAAAATATCGCGCAGTCCCCGTGGGCAGAGCGGATTAACGTCCATACGGTGGATATTCAGCAGTGGATTACCCAGCAGTCTGCGCGTTTTGATTTAATTATCAGCAACCCGCCGTATTATCAGCAGGGAGTAGAGTGCGCAACACCACAGCGGGAGCAGGCGCGCTATACCACTACACTTGATCACCAGACGTTGCTCACTTGCGCGGCAGAATGCATTACCGAAGAGGGATTTTTCTGCGTGGTGCTGCCAGAACAGGTCGGTAATGGTTTTACTGAACTGGCGTTAAATATGGGCTGGCATTTACGTTTACGGACGGATGTGGCGGAAAACGAAGCGCGACTGCCGCATCGGGTGCTGCTGGCATTCTCCCCACAGGCGGGGGAGTGTTTTAGCGATCGCTTAGTGATTCGTGGGCCAGACCAGAACTATTCCGAAGCGTATACGGCGCTGACCCAGGCTTTTTATCTGTTTATGTAATGATTGCCGGGGGTGAGAATCGACGGACCGGAATGCGCGAGTAGCTCCGGGTAATCCAGCGTGTAATGCAAGCCCCGACTCTCTTTGCGCATTATCGCGCAGCGAACAATCAACTCGGCAACCTGCACCAGATTACGCAGCTCCAGCAAATTATTCGACACACGGAAGTGAGCATAATATTCATCTATCTCCTGCTGCAACATATTGATCCGCCGCAGGGCGCGCTCCAGGCGCTTTGTTGTGCGTACAATGCCCACGTAATCCCACATAAACAGGCGTAACTCATGCCAGTTATGTTGAATCACCACCAGTTCATCAGGATTCTCAACGCGGCTTTCATCCCACGGCGGTAACGTACTGACTCCGCGCACATAGGGCATACGCTTTGCAATATCTTCCGCTGCCGACCAGCCGTAGACCAGACACTCCAGCAATGAGTTAGAGGCCATTCGGTTAGCGCCATGTAATCCTGTATAGCTGACTTCACCAATGGCATACAGGCCATCAACGTCGGTACGCCCATAATCATCTACCATCACGCCACCGCAGGTGTAGTGCGCAGCGGGCACTATTGGGACAGGCTCTTTCGTGAGATCAATACCCAGTCCCAATAACTTTTCATAAATCATCGGGAAATGCTGACGAATAAAATCCGCAGGTTTATGGCTGATATCGAGGAACATACAATCCGCGCCGAGGCGCTTCATTTCGTGATCAATAGCACGAGCAACAATATCGCGCGGTGCCAGTTCGCCGCGATCATCAAAATCGGGCATAAATCGTGTACCGTCCGGGCGTTTCAAATAAGCGCCTTCGCCACGTAAAGCTTCCGTTAACAGGAAATTTCGAGCCTGTGGATGATACAGTGCGGTAGGGTGGAACTGATTAAATTCAAGATTAGCAACCCGGCAACCCGCGCGCCAGGCCATGGCAATACCATCGCCGGAGGATATATCAGGATTGGTGGTATACTGATAAACTTTCGATGCGCCTCCGGTTGCCAGCACTACCGCTTTTGCGTGGCAGGTTTCTACCGCTTCTTTATTGCGATTCCATACCCACGCGCCAACAACCCGCCGCGTACCCGGCAGACCAATTTTGTCAGAAATAATCAGATCGACTGCGTTGCTGCGTTCCAGCACGCGAATATTCGGATGGTTCTGCGCCTTGCTCACCAGCGTGGTTTCTACTTCTTTACCAGTAGCGTCGGCGGCATGAAGAATACGACGGTGACTATGTCCACCTTCACGGGTCAGATGGTAGCTCTCTTCGCCATTTGGCCGAACGTGGGTATCAAACAACACCCCCTGGTCGATTAGCCATTGCACACAGGATCGTGCATTGCTGGCGACAAATTCAACTGCATGGCGATCGCAAATTCCGGCACCAGCAATTAAGGTATCTTCCACATGGGAATCGATGCTGTCAGTTTCATCAAACACGGCGGCAATTCCGCCCTGGGCGTAAAACGTCGAGCCTTCTGTAACTTGACCTTTACTTAGAACGATGACTTGATGCTTATCCGCCAGACGTAGCGCCAGTGAAAGCCCGGCGGCACCGCTACCAATAATCAACACATCACAAGAATGTTCAGGGAAAATATTCATTTTGATTGTTTAATTTACTAAACACCGTTCGGCCAGCATAGCATCATGTTGTACAATTAAACATCTGTTATTTTGATGTTTGTTACAAGGGCTAAACATGTTGATTCAGGAAGACGGGAAAAAGAGAAGTTGCTCGTCGGCGGAGGATTAGGTGGTGAAATAAAAAGGCCGTTGGGTTACTCTTCAGGCAGTTAAATGGGCATTTCTACACAGATAATGCGTTATTCAGATTCTGTAGACTTATAATGATAGATAATGATCCGTCTACAGCATGACAAACAAAAACAGATGCGTTACGGAACTTTACAAAAACGAGACACTCTAACCCTTTGCTTGCTCAAATTGCAGCTAATGGAGTGGCGTTTCGATAGCGCGTGGAAATTTGGTTTGGGGAGATTTTACCTCGGATGAGCGAGCAGTTAACGGACCAGGTCCTGGTTGAGCGGGTCCAGAAGGGAGATCAGAAAGCCTTTAACTTACTGGTAGTGCGCTATCAGCATAAGGTGGCGAGTCTGGTTTCCCGCTATGTGCCGTCGGGTGATGTTCCCGATGTGGTACAAGAAGCTTTTATTAAAGCCTATCGTGCGCTGGATTCGTTCCGGGGAGATAGTGCTTTTTATACATGGCTGTATCGGATTGCTGTTAATACGGCAAAAAATTACCTGGTTGCTCAGGGGCGTCGTCCACCTTCCAGTGATGTGGATGCCATTGAAGCTGAAAACTTCGAAAGTGGCGGCGCGCTGAAAGAAATTTCGAACCCTGAGAACTTAATGTTGTCAGAAGAACTGAGACAGATAGTTTTCCGAACTATTGAGTCCCTCCCGGAAGATTTACGCATGGCAATAACCTTGCGGGAGCTGGATGGCCTGAGCTATGAAGAGATAGCCGCTATCATGGATTGTCCGGTGGGTACGGTGCGTTCACGTATCTTCCGTGCGAGGGAAGCTATTGATAATAAAGTTCAACCGCTTATCAGGCGTTGACGATAGCGGGATACTGGATAAGGGTATTAGGCATGCAGAAAGAACAACTTTCCGCTTTAATGGATGGCGAAACGCTGGATAGTGAGCTGCTTAACGAACTGGCTCACAACCCGGAAATGCAGAAAACCTGGGAAAACTATCACTTAATCCGTGACTCTATGCGGGGTGATACTCCCGAGGTACTTCATTTCGATATCTCTTCCCGCGTGATGGCTGCCATTGAAGAAGAGCCAGTACGTCAACCGACGACATTGATCCCAGAGGCTCAGCCTGCACCGCATCAATGGCAGAAAATGCCATTCTGGCAGAAAGTCCGTCCGTGGGCGGCACAGCTTACCCAAATGGGCGTAGCGGCGTGTGTATCGCTTGCAGTTATCGTTGGCGTCCAGCACTATAATGGACAATCTGAAACGTCCCAGCAGCCCGAAACTCCGGTGTTTAATACTCTGCCGATGATGGGTAAAGCCAGTCCGGTAAGTCTGGGAGTGCCTTCTGAAGCGACTACGAACAATGGTCAACAGCAGCAGGTACAGGAGCAGCGTCGTCGCATTAATGCCATGTTGCAGGATTACGAACTGCAACGTCGACTCCACTCCGAACAGCTTCAGTTTGAGCAGGCCCAGACACAGCAAGCCGCTGTACAGGTGCCAGGAATTCAAACTTTAGGAACGCAATCGCAGTAATGAAGCAACTTTGGTTTGCCATGTCATTAGTGACAGGTAGCCTGTTATTCTCTGCTAACGCCTCGGCCACTCCCGCGTCCGGGGCGTTATTACAGCAGATGAACCTGGCCAGTCAGTCACTGAATTACGAGCTGTCATTCATCAGCATCAATAAACAGGGTGTTGAGTCTCTGCGTTATCGACATGCACGCCTCGATAACCGTCCTCTTGCACAATTGTTGCAAATGGATGGCCCGCGCCGGGAAGTGGTACAGCGCGGCAATGAAATCAGCTATTTTGAACCGGGACTTGAACCGTTCACGCTTAATGGCGATTACATTGTTGATTCTCTGCCATCGCTCATCTATACCGATTTCAAACGCCTTTCTCCTTACTACGACTTTATCTCCGTCGGGCGCACGCGTATTGCTGATCGTCTTTGCGAAGTCATTCGCGTGGTTGCCCGAGATGGTACACGCTACAGCTACATCGTGTGGATGGACACCGAATCGAAACTACCGATGAGGGTTGATCTCCTTGATCGCGATGGTGAAACGCTGGAACAATTTCGCGTGATTGCTTTTAACGTCAATCAGGATATCAGCAGCAGTATGCAGACGCTGGCGAAGGCAAATTTGCCGCCGTTGCTTTCTGTTCCTGTAGGTGAAAAAGCAAAATTCAGCTGGACGCCAACCTGGTTGCCGCAGGGCTTTAGTGAAGTCTCCAGCAGTCGGCGTCCGTTACCGACGATGGACAACATGCCTATCGAATCACGTCTCTATTCCGACGGATTATTCAGCTTCTCGGTAAACGTAAACCGTGCTACGCCATCGAGCACCGACCAAATGTTGCGCACCGGACGCAGAACCGTCAGTACCAGCGTACGTGATAACGCCGAAATCACCATTGTTGGTGAACTGCCACCGCAAACGGCGAAGCGCATTGCCGAGAATATTAAGTTTGGGGCAGGGCAATGATTAAAGAGTGGGCCACTGTTGTCTCCTGGAAAAACGGGCAGGCGCTGGTCAGTTGTGATGTCAAAGCCTCATGTAGCAGCTGTGCTTCCCGTGCTGGTTGCGGTAGCCGCGTGTTAAATAAACTTGGCCCGCAAACCACGCATACCATCGTCGTACCCTGTGATGAACCGTTAGTGCCGGGGCAAAAAGTGGAATTAGGAATCGCCGAAGGCAGCCTGCTCAGCTCCGCATTACTGGTTTATATGTCGCCGTTGGTGGGATTATTCTTCATCGCTTCGTTATTTCAGCTACTCTTTGCTTCAGATATTGCAGCATTATGTGGTGCGATTCTCGGCGGCGTTGGCGGATTCCTCATTGCGCGTGGATACTCACGTAAGTTTGCTGCCCGGGCAGAATGGCAACCTGTCATTTTAAGTGTGGCATTGCCGCCTGGCCTTGTGCGATTTGAAACATCTTCGGAAGACGCGAGCCAGTGATTTCACTGGCTTTGTTGTATTTTGCATAACAAATGCGAGGACGTTTCCAGATACCACAATCCATACGGTATGAACATTTCCTCGCCTCAATGTTGTAGTGTAGAATGCGGCGTTTCTATTAATACAGACGTTAAGCTCAGAACAGCGACTTCTAAAAGCCTGGTTAACCGGGCATTAAGGCACAATAATCATACTTTATGAAGAATATACGTAACTTTTCGATCATAGCTCACATTGACCACGGTAAATCGACGCTGTCTGACCGTATTATCCAGATCTGCGGTGGCCTGTCTGACCGTGAAATGGAGGCACAGGTTCTCGATTCCATGGATCTTGAGCGTGAGCGTGGCATAACTATCAAAGCGCAGAGCGTGACGCTGGACTATAAAGCGTCCGATGGCGAAACCTATCAACTTAACTTTATCGACACCCCGGGTCATGTGGACTTCTCTTATGAAGTATCGCGTTCGTTGGCCGCTTGTGAAGGTGCATTGCTGGTGGTTGACGCCGGGCAGGGCGTAGAAGCGCAAACCCTGGCAAACTGCTACACCGCAATGGAAATGGATCTTGAAGTGGTGCCGGTACTGAATAAGATTGACTTACCGGCAGCCGATCCGGAACGCGTGGCGGAAGAAATTGAAGATATCGTTGGTATCGACGCCACCGACGCAGTGCGTTGCTCGGCGAAAACCGGCGTTGGTGTGCAGGACGTTCTTGAACGTCTGGTGCGCGACATCCCACCGCCGGAAGGCGATCCGGAAGGCTCGTTGCAGGCTCTGATTATCGACTCCTGGTTCGACAACTACCTGGGCGTTGTCTCACTTATCCGTATTAAAAACGGCACCCTGCGTAAGGGCGACAAAGTGAAAGTCATGAGTACCGGGCAGACTTATAACGCCGACCGTCTGGGTATTTTCACGCCGAAGCAAGTTGACCGTACAGAACTGAAATGTGGCGAAGTAGGCTGGTTGGTATGTGCGATTAAAGATATCCACGGCGCACCAGTCGGTGACACCTTAACGCTGGCGCGTAATCCGGCAGAAAAGGCGCTGCCAGGATTTAAAAAAGTCAAACCGCAGGTTTACGCCGGTCTGTTCCCGGTAAGTTCTGACGACTATGAAGCCTTCCGCGATGCGCTGGGCAAACTTAGCCTGAACGATGCCTCATTGTTCTATGAGCCAGAAAGCTCCACGGCGCTGGGCTTTGGTTTCCGCTGCGGCTTCCTCGGCCTGCTGCACATGGAGATCATTCAGGAACGTCTGGAACGCGAGTACGACCTTGACCTGATTACTACCGCTCCGACAGTAGTGTATGAAGTAGAAACTACGGCGAAAGAAGTTATCTACGTCGACAGCCCATCCAAGCTGCCAGCGGTGAATAACATCTATGAATTGCGCGAACCGATAGCAGAGTGTCACATGCTGCTGCCGCAGGCGTATCTTGGTAACGTCATTACGCTATGCGTAGAAAAACGCGGCGTACAGACCAACATGGTTTATCACGGTAACCAGGTGGCACTGACGTATGAGATCCCTATGGCGGAAGTGGTACTCGACTTCTTCGATCGCCTGAAATCTACCTCGCGTGGTTATGCGTCTTTGGATTACAACTTCAAACGCTTCCAGGCGTCCGACATGGTGCGTGTTGACGTTTTAATCAACGGTGAACGTGTTGATGCGCTGGCGTTGATCACCCACCGTGATAATTCGCAAAACCGTGGTCGCGAGCTGGTGGAGAAGATGAAAGATCTGATCCCCCGCCAGCAGTTTGATATCGCCATTCAGGCTGCGATTGGAACGCACATCATTGCGCGTTCCACCGTGAAACAGCTGCGTAAAAACGTACTGGCTAAATGTTATGGCGGCGATATCAGCCGTAAGAAAAAGCTGCTGCAGAAGCAGAAAGAAGGTAAGAAACGCATGAAGCAGATCGGTAACGTCGAACTGCCGCAGGAAGCGTTCCTCGCCATTCTGCACGTCGGCAAAGACAACAAATAACCATTAGGAGTTGGCATGGCGAATATGTTTGCCCTGATTCTGGTGATTGCCACACTGGTGACGGGCATTTTGTGGTGCGTGGATAAATTCTTTTTCGCACCTAAACGGCGGGAACGTCAGGCAGCAGCACAAGCAGCTGCCGGGGACTCACTGGATAAAGCAACGCTGAAAAAAGTTGCGCCGAAGCCAGGTTGGCTCGAAACCGGCGCTTCTGTATTTCCGGTGCTGGCTATCGTATTGATTGTGCGTTCGTTTATTTATGAACCGTTCCAGATCCCGTCAGGTTCGATGATGCCGACTCTGTTAATCGGTGACTTTATTCTGGTAGAGAAGTTTGCTTACGGCATTAAAGATCCTATCTACCAGAAAACGCTGATCGAAACCGGTCATCCGAAACGTGGCGATATCGTGGTCTTTAAATACCCGGAAGATCCAAAGCTTGATTACATCAAGCGTGCGGTGGGTTTACCGGGCGATAAAGTCACTTACGATCCGGTTGCGAAAGAGGTGACTATTCAACCGGGATGCAGTTCCGGTCAGGCGTGTGAAAACGCGCTGCCGGTCACCTACTCAAACGTGGAACCGAGCGATTTCGTTCAGACCTTCTCGCGTCGTAACGGCGGGGAAGCAACCAGCGGATTCTTTGAGGTGCCGAAAAACGAAACCAAAGAAAATGGAATTCGTCTTTCTGAACGTAAAGAGACACTGGGCGATGTAACGCATCGTATCCTGACCGTGCCGATTGCGCAGGATCAGGTGGGGATGTATTACCAGCAGCCAGGACAACAACTGGCAACCTGGATTGTTCCGCCGGGCCAATACTTCATGATGGGTGACAACCGCGACAACAGCGCGGACAGCCGTTACTGGGGCTTTGTGCCGGAAGCGAATCTGGTCGGTCGGGCAACGGCTATCTGGATGAGTTTCGATAAGCAAGAAGGCGAATGGCCGACTGGTGTGCGCTTAAGTCGTATTGGCGGCATCCATTAATAGCTTATCTTCGTTCACGTTGTCGCCGTTATGGCGACAACGTGAATTATTTATGAGATAAATCTCCCGTGACTAACGACATCCCCCGTCGTTGTGTATAGAATATTCCCCCGAAGTTTAAGGTTGGCACCTCCAGGTCGCCACGGCACACGAAACAGCGTTGGTCCCCATATACAGGTCAACTGAAACTGCTGCAAAGCTGTTAGCAGAACCCTGCATATCAGGTCTGTTTCGTGTGCTGAATTGTTGACGCATTTATTTATTGGTATCGCATGAACCCCATCGTAATTAATCGGCTTCAACGGAAGCTGGGCTACACTTTTAATCATCAGGAGCTGTTGCAGCAGGCATTAACCCATCGTAGTGCCAGCAGCAAACATAACGAGCGTTTAGAATTTTTAGGCGACTCTATTTTGAGCTACGTTATCGCCAATGCGCTGTATCACCGTTTCCCTCGTGTGGATGAAGGGGATATGAGCCGGATGCGCGCCACGCTGGTTCGGGGCAATACGCTGGCAGAACTGGCGCGTGAATTTGAGTTAGGTGAGTGCTTGCGTTTAGGGCCAGGTGAACTTAAAAGCGGTGGATTTCGTCGTGAGTCGATTCTTGCTGACACCGTTGAAGCATTAATTGGCGGCGTATTCCTCGACAGCGATATTCAGACCGTCGAGAAATTAATCCTTAACTGGTATCAAACCCGTCTGGACGAAATTAGCCCAGGCGATAAACAAAAAGATCCGAAAACGCGCTTGCAAGAATATTTGCAGGGGCGCCATCTGCCTCTGCCAACTTATCTGGTAGTTCAGGTACGTGGCGAAGCGCACGATCAGGAATTTACTATCCACTGCCAGGTTAGCGGCCTGAGCGAACCGGTGGTTGGCACAGGTTCAAGCCGTCGTAAGGCTGAACAGGCTGCCGCCGAACAGGCGTTGAAAAAACTGGAGCTGGAATGAGCATCGATAAAAGTTACTGCGGATTTATTGCTATCGTCGGACGTCCGAACGTTGGCAAATCCACATTGCTGAACAAACTGTTGGGGCAGAAAATCTCCATCACTTCCCGCAAAGCGCAGACAACCCGTCACCGCATTGTGGGTATCCATACTGAAGGCGCGTATCAGGCGATCTACGTCGATACCCCGGGTCTGCATATGGAAGAAAAACGCGCCATTAACCGCCTGATGAACAAAGCGGCGAGCAGCTCCATTGGCGACGTTGAGCTGGTAATTTTTGTCGTTGAAGGCACCCGCTGGACGCCGGACGATGAAATGGTGCTCAATAAGCTGCGTGACGGTAAAGCGCCGGTGATCCTCGCGGTGAACAAAGTGGACAACGTGCAGGAGAAAGCCGATCTGCTGCCGCATCTGCAGTTCCTGGCAAGCCAGATGAATTTCCTCGATATCGTACCGATCTCTGCCGAAACCGGGCTGAATGTTGACACTATCGCAGCAATCGTGCGTAAGCATCTGCCTGAAGCGACCCATCACTTCCCGGAAGATTACATCACCGATCGCTCGCAGCGGTTTATGGCGTCTGAAATCATCCGTGAAAAACTGATGCGTTTCCTCGGTGCTGAACTGCCGTACTCCGTGACCGTGGAGATCGAACGTTTCGTCTCTAACGAACGCGGCGGTTATGACATCAACGGTTTGATTCTCGTTGAGCGTGAAGGGCAGAAGAAGATGGTGATTGGCAACAAAGGGGCCAAGATCAAAACCATCGGGATTGAAGCGCGTAAAGACATGCAAGAAATGTTTGAAGCGCCTGTCCACCTTGAGCTGTGGGTGAAAGTGAAATCCGGCTGGGCCGATGACGAACGTGCGCTGCGTAGTCTCGGTTACGTTGACGATCTCTAAGAGTTACTCCAATGGAAGGCTGGCAGCGCGCATTTGTCCTGCATAGTCGCCCGTGGAGCGAAACCAGCCTGATGCTGGATGTCTTCACGGAGGAATCGGGTCGCGTGCGTCTGGTTGCTAAAGGCGCACGTTCAAAACGTTCTACCCTGAAAGGCGCATTGCAGCCTTTCACGCCTCTCTTGCTTCGTTTTGGCGGGCGCGGTGAAGTCAAAACGCTGCGCAGTGCCGAAGCCGTCTCGCTGGCGCTGCCATTAAGTGGTATTACGCTTTACAGCGGTCTGTACATCAACGAACTTCTCTCTCGCGTTCTGGAATACGAGACCCGCTTCTCGGAACTCTTTTTCGATTACTTGCACTGCATTCAGTCTCTGGCAGGTGCCACTGGTACGCCAGAACCGGCGTTGCGTCGCTTTGAGCTGGCGTTGTTGGGGCATCTGGGTTATGGCGTCAACTTTACCCATTGTGCGGGTAGCGGTGAGCCGGTAGATGACACCATGACGTATCGTTATCGCGAAGAAAAAGGATTTATCGCCAGCGTAGTTATCGACAATAAAACGTTCACCGGGAGGCAGTTGAAAGCGTTATACGAGCGGGAGTTTCCTGACGCCGACACATTGCGTGCCGCGAAACGCTTTACCCGCATGGCGCTTAAGCCTTATCTTGGCGGTAAACCTTTAAAAAGCAGGGAACTGTTCCGGCAGTTTATGCCTAAGCGAACAGTGAAAACACATAATGACTGATGAGGATTGTCATGGCTGAATTACTGTTAGGCGTCAACATTGACCATATCGCAACGCTGCGTAATGCGCGTGGTACTGCTTACCCGGATCCGGTGCAGGCGGCGTTTATTGCCGAGCAGGCGGGTGCGGATGGCATTACCGTGCATTTGCGCGAAGATCGTCGCCACATTACCGACCGCGATGTGCGAATCCTGCGTCAGACGCTGGATACCCGCATGAATCTGGAAATGGCGGTGACCGAAGAGATGCTGGCGATTGCCGTTGAGACGAAGCCGCATTTTTGCTGCCTGGTGCCGGAAAAGCGTCAGGAAGTGACAACCGAAGGCGGCCTGGACGTTGCAGGTCAGCGTGACAAAATGCGCGATGCTTGCAAGCGTCTGGCGGAGGCCGGGATTCAGGTTTCTCTGTTTATCGACGCCGATGAAGAACAAATTAAAGCTGCCGCTGAGGTTGGCGCACCGTTTATTGAGATTCACACCGGTTGTTACGCTGATGCCAAAACTGATGCTGAACAGGCGCAAGAACTGGCGCGTATTGCCAAAGCTGCGACCTTTGCCGCAAGCCTCGGTCTGAAAGTTAATGCCGGTCACGGCCTGACCTATCACAACGTGAAAGCCATTGCTGCCATCCCTGAAATGCACGAACTGAATATTGGACATGCCATTATCGGTCGTGCGGTGATGACCGGACTGAAAGATGCGGTGGCAGAAATGAAGCGTCTGATGCTGGAAGCGCGTGGCTAATGGCAATATTAGGTTTAGGCACGGATATCGTGGAGATCGCCCGTATTGAAGCGGTGATCGCCCGATCCGGCGATCGCCTGGCACGACGCGTATTAAGCGATAATGAATGGGAGATCTGGAAAACGCACCATCAGCCGGTGCGTTTTCTGGCGAAGCGTTTTGCCGTGAAAGAAGCGGCGGCAAAAGCGTTTGGTACAGGGATCCGCAATGGCCTGGCATTTAATCAGTTTGAAGTGTTCAACGATGAACTCGGCAAGCCACGGCTGCGGTTGTGGGGCGAGGCGTTAAAATTGGCAGAAAAGCTGGGTGTCGCACATATGCATGTGACGCTGGCAGATGAACGCCACTATGCTTGCGCCACGGTAATAATTGAAAGTTAAAACTCTTTCTCGAACACCTAAATAATACCGTTCTTTTAAAAAGTAAAACCCCCGAACTGGTAAGGAACGGGGGTTTTACTTTTTAACTTAAATAATATTGTGCAGCACGCACCCTCAACGAGAGTGATTATGGATCAGGGGGGTTATCTTTTACAAGCAACTTGCAATCTTTAGCATAAAAACTCGAGCCTTGACGAAGAATTCGATATTGATGGAAAGATTAACGTGACTGCTAATTCATAAGCACTTTAAAATTGGCTTCGTTATTGGAGATTTTGCTGTGCTTTACACCATATCACTGAATTCCCCCATTGAAACGAGTGGTGTCGTCAAAGCTCTGGTGCGGAGTGCAGCATGTACCCTCAATAACTCGCACGTTCAGTTTTGGGGAGATGTAAGGGCTAATCTGAACGGCTGCATTCCTTGTTTAAGGAAAAACGAATGACTGATTGTCGATACCTTATTAAACGGGTAATTAAAGTCGTCATTGCTGTTTTACAGCTGATCCTTCTGTTCTTATAACATCAGGAAACGTACTTAAGGCGCGTCGGCTTAACCAGTCTGACGCGCCTTTAATAATGATAATTAAGTGTCTGCGCAGATATTATAGAAATTCATTCAACGAATGTTTTTATTAATGACATCATGAAAATAAATATAATAATTTCGTTTTTACACGAGTGAATAAGTAATATCCTGCTCCAGAGGCAAAATACTAAATCTTATCCGCATGATGCATCAGCACAAATTTGTCCCACAACTGTTCTTCTGTTTCAACATGCGCCGGATCTTTCACAATAGTATTGGGGATCGGGCACACTTTCTGGCAGGTTGGCGTCTCGTAGTGACCTACGCATTCGGTACACTTATCGCTGTTAATCTCGTAGATATGTTCACCCATCGAAATCGCCTCATTCGGGCATTCGGGTTCACACATATCACAATTAATACAGCGTTTAGTAATTAGTAAAGACATTTCAATGGATTACCGTTAAATCATTTTAAAATCAGTAAGTTGTATCGAGTTTGTATGCTTTACTGTCATTAACTTACTGTATGTTGATCCAGTGTATTTAACCTTGATAAACTCAGTCCAGCAACACAAAACCGCAACACATTGCATTTTGTCCCGTAGAAAAGACTTGTATGTGTGAGCTTGTTTTCTGCGCCTACGCAGATAAGGATTGAGAATGCCGCGCACTGTAACACATAATCCGGATAGCCCCAATAATGACGATGTTTTAGCCGCATCTGAAAAATGGGACGCCTGTAAACCCCCCTATACCAGCGCACACATGAAAATCTGTGTTGCTGCCGCCAAAATCATCCTCGCTGCTTCCGGCGTGGCTCGCCGTTCCAAATACGAAAAAGAGAACTATCTCCGTATCGATTTCAGCAAAGCCGGTAAGGTTACATTTTACGCCGAGTTTCCAAAAAAGATGGGCCTCAAAGGTAAAAAGCTCGGCGAGTGGCCGGAGCTCGCTATCCAGCTGGCGCGCGAAAAAGCACTAGGTATGGCTGACGGTGGACTGCGGGCAGAGTCCGTACATGCAGCGCTGGAAATGTACCGGGATGACCTCAAAGCCAAAGTAGCCCGTCAGAAGCTGAGCCCGGACAGTTTCACAACCTACGGGGTGCGTATCGACCGGATTAAATCAACGTTCGGCGAGCGCGAGGTGTTCAGCGACGTAACATACAGTCGGCTGGTGGAAGTGCTGGACGAGTGGATCGCCACTCGCTCGAACAATAACGCCCTGGAGTTGTTTGCCGAGCTCCGTCGGTTCTGGAAGTTCTGCGCACCTACTCTTTGCAACGGCCGCAATGTTGCCGCCAGTCTGCCAGATGATTATGTTTCCTCCCGCGTACAGAAACCTACCCCCACACGGCTTTTTACCGATATTGAATCAATCGCCCGACTCTGGCTCAATGTTGCTGCCTGCACCTCTGTACACCAGAAGAATGCTGTTCGCTTCATGATCATCACTGGTGTTCGTCCGATTAATGTCCATAACCTGCGCTGGGACTACGTTCACGAGGAGGCTGGTGAAATTGTTTATCCGGAAGGGGTTATCGGCATGCGAGGGGCTATGAAAACACAAAAGGCTTTCCGCCTGCCGATAACGCCTGAGATCCGGCGGATTATCGACGAGCAGAAAGCCTGGCGTGATTCAGTTCCTGAGTGCAACAGGGATTATGTATTTTTGCAGCCACGTGATCCAATGCAGCCATTTTCAAAACGATCACTGGATAAGCTGGTGAAAACATACAGCCCGGACGGGGCTGTAAAAGGAATAAAACATGATGGGACTGTTAAAGGGAAAGACGGTGCATTTAATACGATGTGCCGTAAATTCCTTAAGAGCAATGTTATTGCCTTGATGAAGGAAAGAGGCTATTCCCGCTCAGACCGAAGGGAAATCAGCCTCCTTTGCCTTCACCACTCCAGCAAGTCAGATGACCCGATGGCAGAACATTACGACTTTTCTGATGAGATTTTACAGGAAGAGATTGCGTTGAAGCGCGAAGCTTTCGAGGCTCACGAGCGGAGCATACTTGCGCAGGTGGCATTGCTACGGCGGCGAGGTTAATACTGGCTGCGACATTTTTGAATAAAAGCGTCGACATTTCGGCGCTCATAACGAACTACTTTTGCACTGAAACGAATTGGTGCCAGGATAGCCCGATGACGATGCTTAATATTCCACTCACATAGCGTTTTCTGTGTAATACCTAACTTTTGGCATACTTCATCCGGGGTGAGTAAATCGTCGGGTTTCTCGCTCATGCTATACCTCTCTTTTTCATGGCATCGAGCAGGATGTCCTGCACTGTTCGTTTTGAGTTGCGCCGCTCCATCACCATTTCGTCCATAGTGTCGGCAGCAATAATGTGGTGAATAAATACCGGACGATTGTGTCCGGCCTGTATCTGTCTGGTTGGGCCGATACGTTCAATAATTTGCTGATACTGCTCCAGGTCCCACCAGTGTGAGAAAAATACCAGTATGTTTCCGCCGTCCTGCATGTTCAGACCGTGGCCCGCGCTGGCTGGGTGTGCAAAGAGAACAGGAATCTTTCCGGAATTCCAGTCACGTAGTGTCTGTGGATCCTGGTCGAGGTGACGACCGCGAGGAAATGCTTTAAGCAAGCGTTCAAGATCGTGTTTCCAGTGATAAGCAACCAGCACAGGTGCGCCAGCTGCTTCGGTCAGTATGCTGTCCAGCGCCTGTAGTTTGGTGTCATGCAGTTCTGACCAACTTCCGGGGTCATCTGTGTATACTGCGCCACTGGCGATTTGCAGACACTTCAGTGTCTTTGCCGCGGCGTTCGGTGCTTCGATGCCTTCGCCATTCAGCTCGAGGAACATTTCCTTTTCCATTTCACGATACTGCTGACGGGCCTTCGGCGGCATATCCACGCGGATTACGTTATGGATGGGGTCTTTGATATCGAACCAGTCGGCCGCATCTAGCGAGAGGGTCACATCGGCTAATGCTCGCTGTATTTCACCCTGTGAGTGAGCAAAAGGCTCCAGTTTAGTCCAGCTCTGTCCCGGAAACTGTATCGAGTTGAACCAGCGTGAGGTAAACGCGCCGTAAGTGCGCCCGAGACGTTGCCCCTGGTCCACAAACCACGCTTGTCCCCACAAATCTACCAGGCCGTTCGGTGCTGGCGTACCGGTGAGATTTATCCAGCGCCGGACATACTTATGCGCCACTTTGCCCAGTGCCGCAGCGCGCTTACCACCACCTCGTAGCCGGAAGGATTTTAGCCGGGTGCTTTCATCTGGAATAACAGTACCGAACGGCCATCGTTCTCCCAATTCCTCAACCAGCCAGACAAGGTTATCGTAGTTGATGGTGAACACGCTCGCGTTGCTGTTCGCCAGCGCCGTAGAGCGCGCTTTGGCGTTACCGATAATCGGCTGTACCTCAATATTACGCAGGTGCCCCCATTTAACAGCTTCATCAGGCCAGGTGCTTGCTGCAACGCGTAGCGGCGCGAGGACCAGTGCGGGGCGTGTTTCTGCCCCTGCCATAAAGAGATCTTCCAGCGTAGTGAGCGTTGCCACGGTTTTACCCATTCCCATTCCTGCCCAAATATTGCAGCGGGAAATACCTATTTCGTGATTAATAATTAGTTCTTGGTATAACCGGGGGGTAAAAGATATCATAACAAGAGATAACCTATACACATTCTGAGATTAGGGGTTAAAATGGATATTTGGGAAAAAAGTAAAATTATTATATTTTTGCTTTTCGTTATTCCTGGTTTTATAAGTATGAAAGTTTATAGTGTTATTCATCCTAATACCGCTTTTGATACTTCTAAAGCGATTGTGGAAATTGTTTCTTATAGCTGCATAAATTACGCAGTATGGTTTGCTCCTATATATTTTATAGAATCTGAGGGTGTATATCTCAAACATCCTGTTCTTTATTGTGCTTTATACTTGGTGATTTTATTCATTAGCCCAATATTGTTAACGATATTTTTCTCTTGGATGCGAACTTGGCGTTGGTTATGTAATTATATGCCACATCCTACCGGAAGAGCTTGGGATTATTTCTTTGGGTTAAAAGTCCCCTGTTGGATGATTATTACGCTAAAAAATGGTAAAAAAATAGCAGGCAAGTTTGGGGCTAACTCATTTGCTTCCAGTGCACCAGAGCCAGAGCAAATTTATCTTGAGGAACATTGGGTTCTAAACGATGATGGGGGATTTGAACGCCCTCGAGTTTCAACATTAGGAATATTAATTTTAGGTAACGATATAGAAAATTTAGAGTTTTTCCGTTTTGAACTACCAACATGCAATAATGGAGAAAGCAACTGATGTCAGATACCAAAAGAAGTTATAAGGAAGATGGATATACCCCTATTGAAAAAGGGTATCAGCCTAAAAATGACTTGGCTAATAATGGTTTTCAACCTTCGAAGCAAACTTCCCAGCCAGCTCCACCACCCAAAAAACCATAACTAAGTATTGGGGGGAATAATTCCCCCCAGCTCTTTGCTATCCAGTACCACCACGGTAAAGCCCAGCTTTCGCAGACGTTCATGTGTGCGCAACTGGTCAGGTCGTGGTGGTTTGCCGGGGGATTTACATTCAACGAAAACGATACGACCACCGGGTAGCAGGACAATGCGATCTGGTACCGAGCGGCGACCGGGAGATACAAACTTAAAGGCCACTCCGCCAGCTTTTTTCACTTCAGCGACGAGGTGCTTTTCGATAAGGCTTTCACGTTCATAGGCCATCTGAATCCCACTCTTCAAAAAGCACATTCAATACCAGTTTCTCTGCCAACGCGTTTTCTGCACGTGCGCCGGCAGAGTACTCCCACTCTTTGAGCATATAAATCGTATCGGCACAGCGAAGCATTGCGAGGCAGATGTCCATGTACTGAGCCTGTGTCAAACCATCGGGTAAAGTTGCGGGGTTAAGCACAACATATCCCTTGTCCGTTAGCCTCTTTGCTGCGGAATGAAAGGCCGGGCGGTTAAATTGCTCGTAACCGCTCATCGGCCCGGCAACGTAAACGATCATTCTTCGACCGCCTTACGCTTTTCACGCATATTCTGCATCAGGCAAAAATCAGATCTGCGTTCACTCCATTCCTGATTCAGTTCGTGATGTGATTCGCGGTTGGCTTTTGCCCAGACCTTCGCTGCCCGGTCATATTCGCCGGATTGTTCAAGTCGCAAAGCCTCCCTTGCAGCCCTGTAATAAAGTGGATTATCCCGGTATTTAAATGACATAGGAGTTAATCCTTACGGTAGTGGTACGCCTCAAAACCGCCAGCGTTCAGTGGGATATCGGGCGCCCATTCGGGGTTAGTGGAGAGAAGCGCGGAAAGCGCTTTATCGTTGAAATCTTCTGTGTCAGGTGATTCGGTGATCACCTCGTCGTGTATCGTCAGCACAATGCTGTAACCGGCATCTTCGATAAGCGGCATGTTTCCGGCCAGAATGTCGCGGGCGGCCGCCTGGGTGACGTTCTCCACCAGCTTTCCGCCGTAGGTTTTGAGTCGTTGCCATTTACGCGAATAAGAGTTAACCCCCATGTAGGTGATATTCCCTTTTTCGATAACCGGAGACGGGTAGCATACAGCGCGTCCGGATGGTAGCTGTATGCGCAGCCACGCGCCATCGCGGCGGATTTTAAGATAACCGCAATACAATGTTTTTTGCGGTGTGGCGATTGCAGTGCGGACGGTGCGCTCCAGTTCGTACCAGAAATCACAGGTCGCGGGATGCGCCCGGCGCCAGAGACGTTTAAGCGAGTCGCAGGCGATAAATACCCGTTCAGAAAGCCCGTAGGTTGACTTGCGTTTAACCGATTCGTCGTACCAGCTTTTCGCCTCGCGGATAACATCGCGGGGAATGTTTGGTAGTGCGGCGTTCGCCAGCTCGTCGAGATCGAGACCGTAAACCAGTGCAAAAGTGATGAAGGCCGACACACCACCACCATAACCCAGACCGAGTTCCATGACTTTACCGATCTGACGCATGTGTTTATCAACATCATCTGGTGCAATATCGAAAGCTTTTGCATACGCCAGTTTATATAAGTCCGGACCCGTTCCGGCGTCGTACTCTCTGAATGCATTCAGTTTCCATTCTTCTCCCGCCAGCCATGCCAGCATACGGCCTTCAATGTTCGACAAGTCACTTACCACCAGCTTTTTGCCTGTTGGCGCGATAATGCAGCCACGTAACGCTGAACTGGTTAGTTCCATGATATTGTCAAACAGCAGGTCTGCACATCCGGCTTTCAGTGCTTCGATGCCTTCGTCTATTTGTTCCTGTTTTAGTGAAGGGCGGGGAAGGTTCTGGGGCTGGAATAGCCGTCCTGCCCAACGACCGGTACGTGACGCCCCGCAGAACTGTAGCGTACCGCGTAAGCGCCCGTCGTGGCTTACGCCTTTCATCAGTGCCTTGTATTTACTGGTGCTGGTAGTACTGGCCTGCAGGCGGATAGCCAGCAGTTCTTTCACGGCAGATGGTAAATCGGGGTCGGCAATACGACGTTCCAGAGTACTGCGTTGCATGTCTGGTAGCTCCACACCGTAGGATTCAACAATGTGCTTAATCAACGCGTCTCGTTGTGTGGCTGCCTGCACTTCGCCATCAGTCATTTCCTGTGTACGCTTTGCCAGGCGCTTTTGTTCCTGGTCTACCGCGTCGATCGCAGCGCGTGCGAGTTCCACGTCCATGCAGACGCCCCGGTCATTGATCTGCTGATCACGATGCCAGAGCGCCAGTTCTGTCCCCTGATAATTCCACTTCGGCAGACGTTTATAGACTTCGCGCATTGCCTCGATATCCAGTCCGGCGTAAGCAACAAAGCGCCGCCATTCTTCCGGGTGGGTTTTGCTGGTGGCCCGGCGCAGTTTGCTGTTTTTCGGGCGTGGCTTACAGAACAGCTGGATCAGCGCTTTACCTTCTTTGTCCTTCGCTTTGTCTTGCGGGACGCCTAGTACTTCGCAGAGTTCCCCCAGAGACCCCGGGAGACCGTGCGCCAGCGCCTGCACCATTGTGTCGCGCCAACGTTCGACTGGCGGTGCCAGTCGCGGCATTGCATAACGCAGGACGGTGCGGTCGAAGTGAGAGTTATGAAAATAAAGTAGGGTTTCAGGGGCTGCGATTGCTTCGTATAAGCCGTGTGGAATACCACCACCGGCAGTGATATCCCACACGTTTACTGGTCCGTCGTTGATAGCCCATGCGAAAAGCATCACTTCAACGCCTTCGGCATACGCATGGGTACCGTTCGTAATAGGGATTTCGCAATAGGTTTCCAGGTCGCCCCATAGTATATTGGACATGTGTTTACCTTGGTTTTTATTCTATTAACTGATTAAAAGATTAATTATGCATATGATCCAATACTTGATTGACCATACAGAGCATCTGGAGAAAATAGCTGGATATATTTTTTCATGTTTGATTGTTATGGGAGTCTGGATAAGAAAGATTATTTTTAATTATAAGTATAAAGAGCCTAAATATGTCAAGAAGTTAATTTTATATTTAATTAAGTATGAACGTTATCTGGATAAGGAGGATAAGAAAGCCATAGAAAAAAGAATAAATGATAAAATTATTCGTGATGCGCTGAAATTGCAATCCTCTTATAACCGAAGTGATGTTATTTACATTTGCAATAGATTAGAAAAAAGACAGTATATAAATCAGTTGATTAAGCTTCAGAATTATATAGAGAAAGATAACGGAGTGTTTTTTATTAATGTTGATTTTTCAGGTTTTTTATTTATTGTTAGTCGTCTGTTTTCCTTTCTGTGTTTTGTGCTGTTTACCCTTTTTTCTATTATCTGCATTATTTCCATAGGGCAAAATGAAGGCCTTTTAAATTATCTTGTGTATATGGTTATGATAATAGTTTTAGAGACTGTTGGTTTTTGGATGTATGATACTTTCCCGTCTAAGAAAAAGATCTGTGAACTAAATAAAGAATTGAGAAAGATTAAGATTCCTGAGTGATTATACGCCTAATCAGTAGCCCGGTGTTTAACCGGGCGTCTATGAAGTAGGGTTAAATTAGTGCTTCAGCATCAGCACCTTCGCTGATATCGTCGAAATCGTCAGCGCTTGCCACTCCGCCGCCAGCGAATGCATCGCCGTCTCGCAGGAACTGGACTCCGCCGAGTGAGGCATTAATGCGTTTACCGAAATTATTGTCCTGTGCCCAGATATCGATAACGGCGTTTACATAGCACCCTGCATAGGGACGTCCGTCAGCCTGAATAAGTGGCGAACGATCGCGATCAAGAACAGCTGGGCGCGCTTTGTTAGCAGCATTCAGGAAGAAATTACCGGGGAAGCCTTCATACTCTGCTTTTTCATCACCATCATGCAGGCACAGATTGAGTTTTTTCTCCAGCTGGTTATAAATGGGCTCCCACTTCTCTCCCCATTTTTCCTTCGCTACCTGCTTCATAGCTTTACGGATTTCTTCCAGTTGTGGGTGTTTGGGTGACATTAAAAATACTGCGGAGAAACGTGGATCGCCTTCGCCGTTTACAGTTTTAGCTTCAAACAGAGACGGGAAGGCCAGACGAACATTGTTCAGCTTCAGTTTCATGGGTATTTCCTTAAATCAGATGAGGTCTGCGGTTAGCGTATCGTCGGATACGTCGTCGAAATCATTTACAGGGTTGATATTGAGTGCGGGGCGTGGGTCTGACTCGGGAACGACGGTGGGTTTACCATCAGCTCGTGTTATCAGTGCCTCGACTTTTGACCAACGGCGCGGACTGGCCTTTTTGATAAGTTTTTCGGCTTTTGTGGGACTAATAAGTTTAAAGTCGAATACTTCTTCAGTTTTGTACCTGAACTGGTCCTTCAGAAGTGCGCGAGCTGCCTCTTCATCACTCCAGGCCCGGTTACCTTGTTTTCCTGTTACCAGTTTAAACCCCGGTACCGGATGTCCGGCATTGAGTTCATTGTGAACCCGGTCCCGTACTGCCTTTAGCCAGGATTCAATAAAGTCGGCCTGGCTATAGATCTCCGCAAGCTGCTCAATGGTTAACAGAGGTACACGTGCGCTGGCATTGGTGATTATTTCGCTGACAGGCTTTGTCAGATCTTCAAAGTCGCTGGCCGCTGTTTGTAAATGCTGCATTTTCTGGGCAGTGCAAATAGCTTTTGCTTTACAGAAGCGGCACTGTTTTTCTCCAGGTATGAAGTTTTCCAGCGGTAGTGTCTCAATGCCTTCGCATTCAGCAATATTGAGAACAAGGATCGCACTGGTTGCGGCCTCCTGTGCCCGTTCACCGAAAGACTGAAGTTCCTGTACGGTTAATGACCATTCTGAAACGTGGTTGAGCCTTGGCTGGTGAATAAATAATCTTACAGTCTCAAAGTCATACAGCATGCTGAATTGTTCGAGCGCACCCAGAGCATACAGTTGTAGTTGCTCATTTTGTTCTGCATCAATGCGGACGCCTTTGCCATATTTCAGGTCGTGGATTTGTAATTCGTTACCAGCGATGATTATGCCGTCGGCAGTTCCGAAAGATTCTTCCACCCCCGTTATATGTGAGAAATCAACACGTTGTTCAACCAATAGTTCATTATTCTGTGCAAGAGTCCAGACCGTATCAACATACCGGCCAACGGCTTCGACCATTTCATCATCCACCTGTGGGCCAGATGTATTATCAGGATTTTCGCGAAGGGGGTATGAGCCGAGAAACATAGAAACATTGCATCCGGCGTAGTGTTCCGGGTGGCTTTGCCTGTTTCGTAGAACTTTTTCAGCAAGCGCGTGCGCTGCAGTGCCCTCGATTGCAAAAGTTGTTTCTTTATCCGGTTGTGTGGCCTCCAGCGCCAGACTTCCTGGGCAGCGCATCCATCGATGCGCTGATGATGGAGAAAGTTGTGCATGAACGTCTGGCATGATTAACCCTCCAGTGCTTTTTCAGCCAGGGTGATTACTTCAGCGAGATTTTCATCCGTTACTTCACCAAGTTTCCTGGCTCCCTGTTTTTCCAGAATTGCAATAGCTTCTGCCCGGTAACCCCCTTTTGCTAACTGGAGGATCAACCCTTCAGCTTGTTTGCGTAGTGCCGCGAAATCAATTGTATGGTCATCTTTGGCGTCATTATTCTGGCTGGAATTTGCTGCGTCTCTGCGTGCAAATTCTTCCTGCAGCTGAAGGTACTCAACACGGTTGATCTCGATATGGCCTTTTTTCAGCATCTCGTTCAACTTGCGTAAGGTGTGGAGTTCACTGGCTGCTGTGCCGGATACATTTTTGACGTAAAACGGCCCCGTGCGTTCTCCATCTTTGTTACTGGCCTTTTTCGGCTTAACTTCATCACGCCCATCCGCAGGTGCATCAAGTAGCTGCTCGGCAAAAGCACGTCGCTCGCCGATGGTTGGCAGGTCGTCCCAGAACTTAAGGATGTTACGGGACAGGTCCAGGAGAGCAGGTTTAAGCAGCGCCCTGGCTCGTTTGACGCCCTGCAATGCGCTGTCGAGAGCATCAATCTGAACTACTCGTTTATCGCCTTCAGCATCACGGTAGGCAACAGCACGTTGCAGCATGTCTTCTGTGATAGGGGTGGCTACCGGGTAGAAACCAGCCAGTGCGATAACGTCGCTGAACTCCAGATCATCCAGTGTCATTGCCGCTGACATATTTTCAGTTTCAGTTGCTGTATCCCGACATTCCTGCACTCGTGAAATCGTGTCAGGATGCATAACAATACCTGATGCCATTGTGCGGATAAGACGTTCAAGCAGCGCATTATGTTGTGCCAGAAGTTGATTATTAAGTTCGAGACTGGTTTCTAAACTCATACTGTGGTCCTCGCGACAAGGAGAATGAAGGTGATGATCAGACCGAGCGCAGTGGCAACGGCCAGACCGGTCATCAAATCGAAGTTTTTACGGCGATAACGGAGAACATCGCGCCCCGTCAGTCGATGGATGTGTTCAGGTTTCATCGGTTGTATTCCTTTTTTCATATCGGGGAGCGCGCTGTTGCGAGTGCGCTTTCAGACATAAAAAAGCCCGTCACTTGCGGCGGGCAAAGACTACACACAGCAATTACATGGATATCATCGAGTGCCTGCTTTTAACCACATCAGGCGAGGTGGTTCTCCTTGTACCCCTACAGTGAGAAATCGTCTAATATCTCTTCACCCCTACAGTTTGAGAGAGATTAGATATGTCTGAAGAAAAAGGAATTCTTTCCCGGATAACTGAATCGTTATCCGGCGTGGGAGGAGCAATTAAAAGCGCGGTTGGAGCAGCAAGAGAGATTCAGAATCTGACTGTCGACTATGCAGTTAAAGAGAAGACGCACATCTTACTCGATAAGCTAATGGATGTTCAGATGCAGCAAATGTCGCTTCAGGAGCTGCTGATTGCGGCTAAGGAGAAAATTGTTGAACTGGAAAATGAGAAAGTAAAGCAAGAGAACTGGGCCGCTGAAGCGGCGAGCTATGAACTTTACCAGCCTATGCGGGGTACTCTGGTCTATCGCAGCAAGCTTTCTGCAGATGCTGACCAATCTCCGGTTTATATTTGTCCCAATTGCTACGAGCAAAAGAGAAAATCTATATTGCAAGCGGAAGGTCTGGTTACTAAGCCAGGCCTTGGGCGAGCCGTTAATATGGTTTGTTCGTACTGTAGGGCTTCCTATCTGTTCAACCGAAATGCTTTAGAGGCCCGACTGCCTTCTGAAGATGAAAATCCGGGGAAGGCAATCACGGATTACGATCCTTACAACCAGTAATTTCTTTAAGCATGGGTACCCTTCCGGCCACCCAGAGTTAAAGGAACTAAGCGCCCCATCGTCGGGGCGTTTCAACTTGCGTGACTTATCAGTTCGTCGCGGTGTTGTCCTCTACGCTTACCGTACGCATACGGACTCGGCGCTTACCTCGATCCCATCGGGTGCCATTTCGTTTTGCCAGGAGCACTGCGGCTTACCTGTCACGTGGTTCTGTTTGTTAAAGAGCGATTACTTCGTTGGATTAAAAGTACAAGTAAACCTGTAATTAAGTCAACAGGTATTCTTGTATAAATTTGCATTAAAAACCTAATTACTTGTTTTTAAGGGAATAAAAAAGAGGGCCATAGCCCTCTTTGTTTGAAGCGAAGATGCGATTATCTTTTTCGGCGGAATATGCGATGCTCCACCATTGTTCCAATAATCTTGATAGGTTTTTCCCAGGAGCGGCAAATAGGGTAATCGCTGTTTAAGGGAACAAGTTCAAAATCTTCCTCACCTTTAGCGCCAATCCCTACCGGGCGGTACTTTTTGAACGTTGCTTCGTGGCTACCATTGCATGCCGCAACAAATTCGCCAGGGGTAGGGTATACGTCAGTGTCAATTATAACGATGTCACCCTCTTTAAATTCTGGCTCCATCGAATCTCCGCGTATACGGAGAGCAAACGAACGCTCTGATAATTCCGTTGTTGTCAGGATGTATTCGAAATCACCGCCTTCATGAAGTTGTTCAGTGCTTGTGAAAGCTCCGGCTTGTACATAGCTTAGAACAGGCACCCTTCGGGCTCCGTAGTTGAAATTCGTGACAACATCACCCCCGAGTAGTAACCACTTAGGATCACACTCCAGAGCCGATGCTAAAGCAAGAAGGTTACGTGGTTTTAGCGTTTTGCCGTTTTCTATAGCTTCTATTGACTGCTGGCTTATGCCCGCTCGTTTAGCAACTTCGACCTGAGTTAAATTGAGTTCTGTTCTGCGCTTTTTGGCCCGGATAGCAAGATTCATATCGACTCCTTTTCTGTCATTGATAATTACAGAGCTATCTGTATTTGACAAACAAGAGTGCCTGTGGGTTAATTACAAGTAAACCTGTAAACATGTGAGGAAGTTATTTATGTCCGGTTCCACTCTTGCTTCACGTATAAAGGAACGCCGCAAAGCCTTAGGCATAACCCAAACTTCATTGGCTGAAAGGGTTGGTATGCGCCAGCAGTCTGTTCAGTACCTTGAATCCGGTCGTGCCACTCGTACTGGCTTCATTCTTGAATTGGCAAAAGTTCTTAAATGTGATCCTGACTGGCTATTAAACGGCGAAAATTCAGAGCAGCAAAAGGTGTAACCCATGTCTGATAGCAAACCGTGGGGGGCGACGCCTGACGAATGGTTCCACTTCGACCTGGTGCTGGGTCGTACGGACCAGCTGCTACCGGTCGTGTGCAATCCGGGCGCGATTATTTCACCGAACAGCAAACTCAAAGTGCTTGGCAAAACGCCGAGCCTGTATAACCGCAACCGTCTGGCTACCGGAATTAACGACTGGACCGGGCACGTCGTAACTGAGCATGATTTTGCCCGCTGGTCGAACGAACCGGACTATGGGATCTGCGTGCGTACAGGCCATGGCTGGCTGGCGCTGGACTGTGACAGCGAAGACGAAGACATCCAGGCCGATATTCGCAAAACGCTGGTGCAGTTGCTTGGCGAGCTGCCACCGCGTCGCTGGCGCGCCAACAGTAACAAATGCCTGTACCTGCTGGCTGTTGATGGCGATTTCCGTAAACGCATCCACCGCATGGTGGGCGACATGGGCGCCATCGAACTTCTGGCGAACGGGCAACAGTTTGTTGCCTGTGGTACCCACCGCAGTGGCGCACGTATTGAGTGGGACGGCGGTCTGCCTGGCGAACCTCCGGCTATTACTGGTGACCAGCTCGAAACGCTGTGGCAACGCCTGGCGGAACAACTCCCTGTGTCGGCAACCATTGAAGCTGGTAGCACTAAGATGCGCGATCGCTCAACGTTCACGCCTGGCGCCACGGATGAAACAGCGGATTATCTGGATGCTAACGGCTGGACATTACGTGACGGAGCGAACGGAGAGCGTTACATCCGCTGCCCGTTTGAAGACGGTCACAGCACTGGCGGTGACCCGACCAGCACAGTTTACTTCCCGGGTGGTACCGCTGGCTTTGAGCAGGGTCATTTCAAATGCCTGCACGCCAGCTGCGCACACCGCGACGATGGTGATTTCCTTAATGCCATTGGGATCCGCAACGACGATTTCGAAGATCTGACCAGCACCGAAGTGGCGGAACCTTTACCGCTGCCTGCTTTCGAGCGTGATAAATGGGGGCGTATTGAGGCAACCATCAGCAACGCAGCCAAAGCAGTAGTACGCCCTGATTTTGTGGACATCGATATTCGTTTTGACCAGTTCCGCGACGAAATCATGTTTGCCCCTGCAGGATCCGGACAATGGCAGGCATTCACCGATGCGGATTATGCGCGCCTGCGCATCACGATGGAAAAGCGGGGATTTAAACCTGTTGGTCGTGAACTTATTCGCGATGTGGTGTTACTTGCAGCCGATGAACAACCATTCGATTCAGCGATCACCTGGCTGAACGGACTGGAGTGGGATGGCGTGCCGCGCATCGAATGTTTCTACCATACGCACTTCGGTACCGCCGACACGCCTTATACCCGTGCGGTGTCTATGTACATGTGGACCGCGTTGGCGGGGCGAGTACTGGAGCCAGGCATCAAAGCGGATATGGTGCCGATCCTTGTTGGTCCACAGGGCTGCGGTAAGTCTTCCGGAGTGGAGGCACTGAGCCCTGATCCTGCGTTTTTTACTGAAATCTCTTTTGCCGAAAAAGACGATGATCTCGCTCGAAAAATGCGTGGTCGGCTGGTGGCAGAGATTGGTGAACTGCGCGGACTTAATACCAAAGAGCTGGAGTCAATCAAAGCGTTTGTGACGCGTACTCACGAAAACTGGATCCCGAAATACCGGGAGTTCGCCACCCAGTTTCCCCGTCGCCTGGTGTTCGTTGGTACCACCAATGAGGACGAATTCCTTGCGGACAAGACCGGTAACCGCCGGTGGTTGCCCGTTGGGGTGTCGAAAGTCGATGTGAAAGCGATAAAAACCGACCTGCTTTTGCTCTGGGCTGAGGCTCGTGAGGTGTTTCAGCGCCTCGGCGGTATCCAGTTCCGTGAGGCTGAACAACTGGCAGCGAGTGTCCATGAGCAGTACACCATCAAGGATGCCTGGCTTGAAACGGTAGAGAAATGGCTCGACACGCCCGACCTGATGACTAATGAACTTCCGCGAAATTGCGAATTTTTACGTGCTAGTGACGTCCTGCGAGATGCGATTGGGTTAAAACCTGACCGCATCGGAAAACGCGAAGAAATGCGAATTAGCAATGTTTTGCAAAATTGCGGATATAAGCGTGAAACACGACGTGTTGAAGGCAAGTTAATGAAGGTTTGGCGGCGGGCGTAACCACCTGTTACCACCTGCAAAGGTAAGGTGGTAACTTTTTAACGTATTGAAATTTAAGGTTTGTTACCACTGTTACCACTGTTACCACCTTATTACTAACAACCCCATATATATATATATAAGTCGTTCAGGGAAAGGTTAAGAACATGGTGGTAACAGTGGTAACAGGTGGTAACACCGCGAACTGGTAATTTTTTGCATATTGGGCTGCGTAATACACGAATCGGAACTGCGTTATTCACGCCCACGGATAAACAGACGAGGTTCCCGGAAAGTTGTTTCGTAGCAAAACGTAGAGGTCAGAGCTATGCGTGATATTCGACTGGTTTTAGAGCGATGGGGGGGCTGGGCTGCGAGCGAAGGTTGCAGTGTCTACTATCCACCTGTTTCCGCTGGATTTAAGAATCTGCTACCTGCAACGCAAGCCGGGCGGCTGAAGTGCAGTGATAATGACGGTCTGATCATCAGTTCTGCTATGAACTGCCTGAAGAAAAAAGATCCGTACCTGTGTACGCTCCTTGAGTGGCATTACATCCAGGCGATGCCTGTGAGGGCTATGGGTGTGAAGCTCGGCGTATCACACACTCAAGTTCTGAAGAGGCTCCAGGCTGCAGAGGGATTTATCGACGGCTGCCTGGCTATGCTGGACGTGGTTCTGGAAATGGATCAAGCAGTTCAGTCAAAGCCTAAGGCTATCAGGACTTTGCGAAGGAGCTGCCCGGCGGCATAATATCCAGTAATCAATCACGTAAGGGAATCAGATGGTATTCAGGACTGTCGTAAACATCTGACGGCATCAGGCATCAAGGTAAGATAAAAAATAGTTGTGGAATTCCAAAAAGCCGATTAGCCTGATATCTGTTGAAAACAGTTCATCACGAAGAGGCTCCCGCAAGGGGGCCTTTTTTAATGCTCTATTCTCAGTAAAAGTTAATAAAACAGGGTTTTCGTCGCGAAAAAACGCTATGCAGTTTTTGCCCTTTTTTATGCACCTTTTATTCACTCGAATTTTGCTATTCTGGACCACTTAAGTTGATTAAATAGGCCTTTCATCGCAAATCTATTGCGAGCGGTGATCGTGTGGTTCCTATAACGTACATTATGTTAAATAACTTCCTTTTTTAACAAATTTAACAAGGTTCGCTATGGCGAACTTTTTTTGTATTCAGGGCCCACCGAAGGACGGCTCATAACCCAATCCTACGGGCGTATACGCAGGGCCCGCCTTTCAACAACACCCCGTAATGGCGGAGGTGGGAAGTATGAAAATGCACAATGCTCCTCATTCCTGGCCTGACTTACTGGAACTCTTACAAAGTTGGTGGCGTGGAGATACGCCGTTGGGCGCAGTGGTTATGTCAATTGTTATGGCTGGCTTGCGCATTGCCTATTTTGGCGGTGGCGGCGGCTGGAAACGAAAAACGCTTGAGATTTTGCTCTGTGGTGCTCTGACGCTGACCTTTGCATCCGCTCTTGAGTATGTTGGATGGCCTAAATCTCTTTCTGTTGCCATTGGTGGTGGTGTTGGGCTGATCGGTGTCGATGCTATTCGTGGGGCTGCAATGCGAGTAATCGGTAACAAGTTTGGTGGCTCTAAGGAGTAATTCATGCAGACACTAAATTCCCAACGTAAAGCTTTCCTGGATATGGTGGCATGGTCAGAAGGAACGGATAACGGGCGACAACCGACACGTAATCACGGTTATGACGTTATCGTCGGAGGTGAGTTGTTCACTGATTACTCCGATCACCCTCGCAAACTTGTCACGCTAAACCCGAAGCTTAAATCAACAGCCGCAGGCCGGTATCAGCTTCTTTCACGCTGGTGGGATGCCTACCGCAAGCAGCTTGGCCTGAAAGATTTTTCGCCAGAAAGTCAGGACGCTGTGGCGCTGCAGCAGATTAAAGAGCGTGGCGCTTTACCGATGATTGACCGTGGCGATATTCGTCAGGCAATCGACCGTTGCAGCAATATCTGGGCGTCGTTACCTGGTGCAGGTTACGGTCAGTATGAACATAAAATCGGTGACCTGATTTCCAGGTTTAAAGATGCTGGTGGGGTGGTAAATGAAGCTGACTTATAAGATTGTCATCGCGGCATTTTTCTTCTCTGCCTTTGGGGCGCTCGTCTGGTCTGCAAACCATTACCACAGCAAGTATCAGGCAGAAAAGTTGCGGGCTGATAAAGCGGAAGGTGAAGCTGAATATCAAGGGAAAGTGATAGCTAATCAGGCATTAAACTTCAATCGTTTTAACCAGATAGCAGAAAACGCAAGCCGATTAAATTCTCTGGTCGACATCGGTCACGAGAAGACAGTCATCAAATACCGTGAGGTTCTGCTCCGTGAAAAGAACTGTGATTTCCCTGTTCCTGTTGATATTGCTGTCGGGTTGCTCAACTACGCGAACCGTTTACGCGCCAGCGCATTGCACGCCGATTCCGGGGACATTGACTCAGCCGGTGATCGTGCCACTACCACCAGAACGTTGACATATTGCCAGGCTGTTCTGTGGATTAACCCACTGTTGGCAGCCATCGAGAAGGCGAATAACCAGTTGGCTGGTGTCCGACAAATAGAACAGTCCCGGTAATAGCATTACAGAAGCTCTTCCAGGAGGGGCTTCGATAATGACCTGATAACTGGAAAATAAAATGACTAAGAAGCTGAAAGCAAAACACGAGGTGTTTTGTCGCGAGTTTCTTGTCGATCTGAATGCTACACAAGCAGCTATTCGCGCAGGCTACGTCTCCAGGCGAGCACATGTTACGGGGGCTGAACTATACGGTAAACCTGAGATACGCGCCCGTATTAACGAGCTAAAGCAGGAGCGTATTGATCAACTGGGCATTGATGCGAATTATGTGCTGATGCGACTGGTTGAGATCGACAGGCTCGATGTGGCTGACATCCTGGAGGACGATTTAAGTATTAAGCCTCTGTCTGCGTGGCCGGAATCGTGGCGTCGGTACCTGAGTGGATTTAACCTCGCTGAAATGTTTGAGGGGCGAGGAGATGACAGAGAAATGGTCGGGATCCTTAAAAAGATTAAGTGGCCTGATAAGGTTAAAAACCTTGAGTTGCTTGGGCGTCATGTTTCTGTTCAGGCGTTTAAAGACAACGTCAAAAATGAAGTGACTGGCGCTGATGGAGGACCCGTCAGAACAGAAATTACCAACTTAACGCCGGAGCAGGCTGCAGAGGCGTATAGAAAAATGATGGGCTAAGTATGCCGTTACCATTCCCCTTCGATTTTAAACATCCTGATTACCAGATGGTTTTTGAATGGCGGATGGAACGCCTACAGCGCATTCGCCAGAATCCTGAAATATTGCCCGTATTGAAGCAGTTTTACCGAACCAATCCGGCTCAGTTCATCATCGACTGGGGCATGACAACGGACCCGCGTAATATTGATTATGGCCTGCCGGTGACCATTCCGTTTTTACTCTTCCCTAAGCAGGAGGAGTGGATCCACTGGATTATGGAACGCTGGGGCAATCGGGAGAATGGTATTACCGAAAAATCCCGTGAAATGGGGCTCAGTTGGACCGCGATCGGACTGGCCTGCTCGCTTTGTCTCTTCAACAAAGAAATGGTTATCGGTTTCGGCTCCCGTAAAGAGGAATACGTCGACAGCACCGGTGACCCGAAAGCATTGTTCTGGAAGGCGCGCAAGTTCGTGGAAACACTGCCTGTAGAGTTTCGTGGTTCGTGGAGCGAGAAGAAGCACGCGCCATATATGCGTGTTGAGTTTCCTGAAACTGGTGCCGTTATCAAAGGCGAGGCTGGCGATAATATTGGTCGTGGTGACCGTACCACGCTTTATCTGGTTGATGAGGCTGCATTCCTTCAGCGTCCTCTGCTGATTGATGCGGCGTTGTCACAAACGACGCGTTGCCGTATCGACCTGAGTTCAGTTAACGGCATGGCTAACCCGTTCGCTCAGAAGCGTCATGGCGGGAAGATACCGGTATTCACATTCCACTGGCGGGATGATCCTCGCAAGGATGAAGAGTGGTATCGCAGGGAATGCGAGAAAATCGATAATCCGGTGGTGGTGGCACAGGAACTTGATCTGAACTACAGCGCATCAGCGGAAGGCGTCCTGATTCCATCCGAATGGGTACAGGCTGCCGTTGATGCGCATATCAAACTGGGTATCCAGCCAACAGGCAAACGACTTGGCGCGATGGATGTCGCTGATGAAGGCAGGGACAAAAATGCCTTTTCCACCCGTCATGGCTTCCTCCTGGAAAATGTGCGGGAATGGTCTGGTGTGGGCAGCGACATTTATCAGTCCGTCGAGAAGGTCTTCGGTTTTTGCGAACAGGACAACCTCGAAGAGTTTCGCTTTGATGAGGACGGGCTGGGCGCTGGCGTTCGCGGCGATGCACGCGCTATCAACGAACTGCGTAACGCTGCGCGCCGACCGTCAATACTCGCCACACCTTTTCGAGGTAGTGGCGCGGTATTTGATCCGGATGATGAAGCTGTTCGCGGGGACAACGGGCAAGCCGCACGTCTGAACAAGGATTTCTTCGCTAACGCCAAAGCCCAGAGCTGGTGGCGGTTACGTAAACTTTTTCAGAATACCTGGCGCGCCGTGGTTGAAGGTATGGCTTACAACCCGGACGAGATCATCTCAATCAGCAGTAGCATGGCACTCAAAGATAAACTCATCATCGAGCTTTCGCAGCCGACCTATTCCATTAATAGTGTGGGAAAAATCGTTATTGATAAACAGCCTGATGGGACCCGGTCGCCAAACCTTGCCGACTCGGTGATGATCAACTATGCCCCAATGAATTCAGCCCTGAACATCTGGGAGCTGCTAGGGAGACAGGCCTGATGGCACGAAACAAACAAGCCCTGCGGCGAACTGCGCAGGCCACAGCTGATGGTTATGAGAATTTTATTGCCCGCGTAGGGATGCAGACACCTAACCAGCACTCAGCATCCACCTACCGGGCTAATTTCACCAGTCGTAACCGCATGCTGGTGGAATGGTCCTATCGTTCATCCTGGATCATCGGCGAAGCAGTCGATGCTATCCCGGATGATATGACCCGCAAAGGCATTCGCATCACTTCGGAAATTGATGCAAAAGATCGTGGCATTCTCGAATCACAACTGGATGAGTTGCAAATCTGGGATGCGCTGAATGACGTGCTGAAATGGTCGCGCCTCTACGGCGGCGCGGTGGGTTTCATCATGATTGAGGGGCAGGCACCAATGACCCCGCTGCGACCCGAAACCATCGGTAAGGGCAAGTTTAAGGGGATTCTCCCGCTCGACCGCTGGATGATTGACCCGGTACTGACCCGCCGCATTAAAGATATGGGGCCGGACCTGGGTAAACCTGAGTTTTACGATGTGGTGACCACAGCAACGGGAATTCCTGCCTGGCGCATTCATCACAGTCGCCTGATTCGCTTTGATGGCGTCACGCTGCCATTTCAGCAGAAGATGACCGAGAACGAATGGGGAATGTCGGTTGTAGAGCGTATCTGGGATCGTCTTACCGCGTTCGACAGCGCTACTGTCGGCGCGGCGCAGCTGGTCTACAAGGCGCATCTGCGCACCTACAGCGTGGAGAAGCTACGCGAGCTTATCGCACTTGGTGGTCCTGCGTATGAAGCGTTGCTGAAGAATATCGACCTGATTCGACAGTTCCAGAGCAATGAAGGTATGACGCTCATGGACTCGCGGGATAAGTTTGAAACGCATCAGTACAGCTTCAGTGGTCTGGATGACATCCTGTCGCAGTTTGCAGAACAGATTAGTGGCGCTGTTGGTATCCCACTGGTGCGGTTGTTCGGACAGTCCCCGAAAGGATTTTCTACCGGCGATGCAGACCTTGCCAACTATTACGACCGGGTAAGCTCGTTGCAGGAGAGGCGTTTACGTCTTCCGGTGCGGCGGATACTGGACATCATGCATCGTTCGGAACTTGGCAAGCCGCTCCCGGATGATTTCACGTTTGAGTTTAACCCGCTCTGGCAAATGTCTGATGTCGATCGTTCAACGGTGGCGTTAAATACCACCAACGCAATCAGTACAGCGCTGGGTGATGGTCTGATGACACTGAAAGCCGCTATGACTGATTTGCGCGAAAATTCTGACGTAACCGGCATCGGGGCATCCATTACCGACGAGGACATAGAGAATGCCGAAGACGAAGCGCCGCCCGGCATCGGCGAACCTGATGACGAACCGCAGGAACCGTCAGGCGGAAATCCGGTATCGAACCAGTCTACGCAGGATAGCGCGGGCGGTCGGGGACATCGTAAATGGTCGCTACGATGGTTCAAATGACAGTATCACGGAAATTATTGAGGCGCTGGAACGCTACAGTGAAATCATCACCCCCTGGGCGACAAAGGTCGCGGAAAACTTTACCGCCGACATTGTGCGCAAGAATGATGAGCAGTGGCGTAAACACAGCAAAACCATCAGCCGTGAGCTACGCAATCTGGTAAACAGTGCCCCTCCAGGGCAGGTGATGAAATCCATCGTTGCTGAACAGGTTAAGTACATCAAATCGCTACCCCTCGAGGCGGCTGACAGGGTGTACGACATCCAGAATCGGGCGATAGAAGCTGTTGTTACCGGTGGGAGAGCGGAACATTTTGCTAAAGAAATAGCCGCATCGGGTGATATAGCAAAGTCCAGAGCTGACCTGATTGCCCGTACTGAACTTGGACGTGCAACCGGAGCGCTGGATCAGGCGCGTGCGCTGTCAATTGGTTCGAATGGTTATATCTGGCGTACAGCCGAAGATGGTGACGTCAGGCATTCTCATCAGGAAATGGAAGGTAAATTTGTCGAATGGGGCAAACCTCCTACGCTTGACGGCATGACCGGTCACGCTGGCGAGCTCCCGAATTGTCGCTGTTATAAAGAAATCGTTTTTCCCACTTCCCAATCTTATCCCGCCTGAATCGCAGGTAACACATGAAATATTTTTTCAATACCCGGCTGGGAGAAACCCGCTACCAGCTGGCTGACGGCTCGTTGCTGTGCAAAGACGTGCCGATAGGACGAACAGGTAAGCAGCTCTATGGTGCTGATGACCTGCCAAAACTGAAACCCGATAAGTTCGGTGAAATAGTCGTCACGCGTTCTCCTGAGCAGGTATTCCATCCGGCCACGCTTGCCTCATTCGAAGGGATGAGCATCACGATCCTGCATCCTGAAGATGAAAACGGGAATGTGCGGCTGGTAAATCCCGAGAACTGGAAAGAGCTTGCTGTCGGGCACCTCCAGAATGTCCGGCGCGGGACGGGTGAGCAGTCTGATTTGATGCTGGCTGACCTTATCGTCAAAGACGAAAACGCCATTCAGCTTATCGAAGATGGCCTGCGCGAAGTGTCGTGCGGCTATGACGCGGAGTACGAGCAGACCGAGCCAGGTAAAGCTGAGCAGGTCGATATTACCGGAAACCATGTGGCTCTTGTCCCTAAAGGCAGAGCCGGAAATCGTTGTGCAATTGGAGACAGAGACACAATGGCAAATCAAAAGAAAAGCTGGTGGACCCGCATGCGCACGGCCATCAAAACGGGTGACGCTGACACCATGAACGAACTGGTGGAGTCGGCTCCCGCATCGGTTACAGGAGATGAGGGGGATTTGCCGCAGGGCGTTAATCTCAACATCAACCTGTCCCCGCAGCAACCGCTACCGGACAAAGCACCAGAGATGGGCGGAGGTCCAACCGGCGACAGTGATGATGACCTCAAAACATTACTGAAAGCCCTGCTGGCTAAGCTGGAAGGAAATGCGACGGGCGATAACGACAATAAGCCTGACGATAATCCGACCGGTGACGGCGAGGACGATGAAGAGGAAACCACGATTACTGGTGACTCAGCCTGGCGTGCCGAAGTTATCGTTCCGGGTATCGATCTGAGCCGTAAGATGAAACCGACCGCGTTCAAACGTGAGGTTCTGGCTTCTGCTGACAAAACGCTGGTTCGCCAGATAGTCGGTGATGCGGATATCCGCAAATTACCGAAACAATCGGTCGACATGGCGTTTAATGCCGTGTCTGAGATTGCCAAAGGGCGAAACACCCGCGCCACCACCGGCGATGCACAGCGCCCAAACATGGGCATGACCAGTATCGCTTCCCTGAACAAACAAAACGCTGAATTCTGGGCAAACCGTAAAGGGTAAAAAATGAATAATGTATTTCTGTACCGGATGCCTGTTGGCATTGCCGGGGCCGTCTCTCGCCCGCAGGACTTAACCGTCGAACCGGTGGTCCTTAAATCCGATAACGCCTTCGCTGCCTATGGCCTGGCTGGTAAATACGATGATGACGGTTTTTTCGTGCCGCTGGCAGATGGTGATACCGCAGACAAGGTGAAGGGGATCTACGTGCGCCCTTATCCGACCACTTCGCAGCCGGACATGGTTCGCCAGGTGGGGACTGGCAAGAACTTCCCGGGCGACGCCATGAAGCGTGGCTACGTGACCGTTAATCTCGGTTCTGATTTTGATGCCAGCACCATCAAAAAAGGCGACCCGGTATACGTTGTCGTCTCCACTGATGAATCCATCAAAGTGCCGCTGGGTGGATTCATGGCCACGTCAGTCAGTGGCAAAAACGTGGTGCTGACCAACGCTGAATTCACAGGTGCCGGTGATGCTGACGGCAATGCAGAAATTTCCTGGAAGATTTAAGGAACAGACGAATGATTACTTTTGATCAGGCAACCGTTGACAGCTCTGGTGCCTTTCTCATCGGGGAGCTGGAGCGACTCGACCAGACGCTGAACCTGCCACTGGTGGGGTACACCTGGACCCGCGATATTCAGTTGCGTGAAGATGTCTCTATCGCAGATGACATTTCCAGCTGGACGAATACCAGCTTCGCCGCTGCGGGTACTGGTGCAAATCCGAATGGCAAAAACTGGGTAGGCAAAGACTCAACCGCTATTGCTGGCGTGAACGTGGATATCGGCAAATCCGGTAACCCGCTGAACCTGTGGGGGATGGAACTTGGCTGGACGGTCATAGAATTGCAGGCTGCTCAGCAGGTCGGCCGCCCGATTGATACGCAGAAGTATGACGGTATGCAACTGAAATGGCAGATGGATAACGATGAACAGGTATATGTTGGCGATTCCGCATTAAACCTGAAAGGCCTTGTTACCCTGGACGGCGTGCCTGTCAACAACGCTGCCAAAACATGGGCAACCTCAACACCGGACGAAATCCGCGCAAGCATTAACCAGGTGCTGTCTGATGCGTGGGCCGCTTCCGGTTACTCTGTGGTTCCGCGTGATTTGCTGATCCCGCCTGAGCAGTTTGCTCTGTTGTCCAGCATCATCGTTTCATCTGCGGGTAACCAGTCCCTGTTGACGTATCTTCAGACCAACACCATCAGCTATCACCAGAACGGTGTTCCGCTGAATATCCGCGCGGTTAAATGGCTGAAAGGCCGTGGTGTGGGGAAAAAGGATCGCATGGTTGCGTACACCAACGATAAAAAATACGTCCGCTACCCGCTGGTTCCGCTTCAGAGCGTGCCGGTGCAGTATCGCGGTCTGTATCAGATCGTCACTTACTACGGCAAGCTGGGTGCGGTTGAGCCAGTGTACAAAGAAACCATTTCGTACGTCGATGGCATTTAACAGCCACATGGCCCCCTGGCGGGGCCATTAAGGATGACCCGATGGCAAAAAATAATGCAGTAATACACGTACATACCCCGTTTGTGCTCACGCTTCCCGACGGTTCACGGCGCGAGTTTGTTAAAGGCCGTCATGCTGTGGAGGAAGACGTTGCCACGCACTGGTTCACTCGTGCGCACGCGGAAGTATCCGTTGGCAAAGCCACAGACGCGCGTAACGAGGTAAAAAATGCCAAAGAATCAAAGTCTGCCAGCGGTAAGTGATTTTCGCCGCGACTTCCCGCAGTTTGCTGACCCTGCCAAATATCCCGAAGCGCAAATCCAGTTTCGTCTGAATCTGGCCGATGAACTGCTGAGCGAAAACGTCACCGGCAAAAAGTTGTTTCCGTACTTTGCCGGGTTGTTCGTTGCGCACTACATGACGCTCTGGGCGGCAGACAGCCGGGCGATGCTGGCTGGCGGGCCGGGCGGTTCAACCAATGGTGTTCAGTCCTCAAAGTCCGTGGATAAGGTAAGCGTCAGTTATGACACCAGCGCGACGCTGAATCCTGATGCAGGTTTCTGGAATAACACCCGATATGGCGCTGAATTTTATCAGTTGATCACGATGTTCGGTGCAGGTGGTCGCCAGCTATGAGTTTCAAAAGCGGTGTAACAACGAGGGTGGATAACGCTAAGGCTATTCTGGATGCGCTCAGGTCGTTAACCAAAAAAGATGTGCTGGTCGGCATCCCTTCGGAAGACAGCGAGCGGGATGATGTTCCGTTTGGTAATGCGGGCATCGGTTACCTCAACGAATACGGCTCACCAGAGCAGAACATCCCGCCACGACCTCACCTGGTCCCCGGCGTTAAATCGGCAGAAGAGCAGACGGTGCCGCAGCTCAAAGCCGCGGCGCAGGCTGCTCTTGATGGTAATGCTGCGGGAGCAGAAAGCGCACTCAACCGTGCCGGAACGCTGGCCGCTAATGGCGTCAGGCGTTACATGACCATTACCGGCTTTACGCCGCTTGCTGACAGTACTGTTGAAGCCCGGGCTCGTCGGGGGCGCAAGGGGGCAACACTGGAACTTGCCCGGCGTGCTGCTGGCGAATCTCCGGGAACCGATCTGGCGAAACCATTAATTGACACCGGGCAATATCGCAGAGCCATTACCCATGTTGTGAGGGATAAAAATGCCGACTCTTGATGTAACAGATGTGCTTTTTGACCCCGATTTTTGCGACTTCAATTTGTGGGTAACACGCCGAGTGCAAACGGTGGATGAGGACGGGATCGGCAGCAACAGTGAAGTTAAAAAGCAGTTTGCCGGAGTCGTAACTGTTGATCGCTCTCTGGAAAACCGCCGTATGCAGGCAGGGCAGGTAATCAGTGGTGCAATTCTGATTGTGACGACTGAGCGACTGACGCAGGGACAGACTGGCCGTGATTCCGATATCGTGACGTATCAGGGCCGTGATTACCGTGTGACCTTCGTCGACCCGTATACAGCTTATGGTGCCGGATTCGTTCAGGCGCATTGTGAGTTGCTGCCGTTTGATGGGGGAATTCCGGTTGAGCAATAACACCAGCACAGAGCGCGGATGGCTGATACCAACCAGTGGCGATCCGGATTATGACGAAGCGCTCGACAGGCTGTTAAGCCAGTGGATGCGTAACGTTTCCGGTCTGTCTGCCGGGATGGTTCGTCCGCGCTGGCAGAAAGAGCAGCCGCCACTGCTACCGGCTGAAACGAACTGGTGTGCGTTTGGGGTTATCGGATGGTCAGGTGATGACAGTCCGGCATTCACCAGACAGACCGATGATGGCTCTCAGCTCTGGCGGCATGAAACGATTGAGTGTATGGCTTCGTTTTATGGTCCGGCGGGGATGGTGTATGCGTCCCGGTTTCGTGACGGTATATCTGTACCGCAGAACAACGCAGCACTGAATGCGCTGGGGCTGTCTCTTGGCGATTACACAGGTCTGACTCCCTTCCCTGAACTTATTAATCAGCAATGGGTCCGCCGCTACGATATGACGGTGCGTCTGCGCCGGAAGGTTGTGCGCGAGTACGGTATTAAATCGCTGGTGGAAGCACCAGTCATCTTTTTCGGAGATTAAGCTATGGCACAGGGCTTGCCTGTATCAAACGTTGTTAATGTTGATGTGATCATGTCGCCGCGTGCAGCATCAGGGCGAAATTTTGGTGCATTACTCATTCTCGGCCCGTCCACAATCATTCCGGTAAGTGAGCGCATTCGCCGTTATTCTGCCGCGGAAGATATTGGAAAAGATTTTGGCGTGGAATCACCAGAATATAAGGCTGCGCAGGTGTTTTTCTCACAATCACCGAAACCTCAGGAGGTTTTTGTTGGTCGTTGGGTGAAAACGAAGGGAGACAGCGAACAGGCCACGCCTGAGACGCTGGAGCAGGCTGTGAATGCCATGCTCGATTATACTTCATGGTATGGGCTGGGGATTGCAGACGATGAAGATATTCCGGATGCAGACTGGCTGAAAGTGGCTGCGGCGATCGAATCCTCTTCTGTAAGCCGTATTCTGGCGATTACGACAAGCGATGAGAAATGCCTGCAGACTGCATCCAGCGATGATTTGGCATCAAAACTGAAAACCGCCGGATATTCACGCAGTTTTATTCAATATTCATCGGGTAATAAATACGCTGCGTTATCTGCATTTGGCCGGGCATTCACGGTTAATTTCAATGGCAGTAATACCGCGATTACGCTCAAGTTTAAGCAGGAGCCGGGTGTCGGGTATGAAACACTGACAGTCAGCCAGGCATCGGCACTTGATGCAAAAAACTGCAATGTATTCGTGTACTACCAGAATGATACGGCTATCCTCCAGCAGGGAGTGATGGCTAACGGCGATTTCTTTGATGAACGCCACGGCCTGGACTGGTTACAGAATTATGTGCAGACCAACCTCTATAACCTGCTTTATACCAGCACCACGAAAGTTCCCCAGACTGAAGCCGGTATTACCCGACTGTTATCAAGTGTTGAAAAATCACTGGATCAGGCCGTTCAGAATGGACTGATTGCTCCGGGCGTATGGAACGGGGGCGACCTTGGTCAGTTGTCATCAGGTGACTCGCTGCCCAAAGGTTATTACGTATACGCCCAGCCGCTGGATGAACAGGCACAATCAGAACGTGAAGCCCGTAAGGCTCCGGTGATTCAGGCTGCAATAAAACTTGCAGGCGCGGTTCATTACGCTGACGTACAGATTAACGTTGTTCGCTAAGGGGAAGTGAATGTCTACCTATTCTTTTATGGATGTCACTGCGACGCTGACCGGGCCGACCGGTTCGATTGACCTCGGGTACGGTTCTGCAAGTTCTGAAGAGGGGATTGTGGTTGCGATGGGCGGTCCTAAAAACACCATGACCATCGGTGCTGATGGCGAAGTGATGCACAGTCTCCATGCAGATAAAAGCGGGACGATTACCGTTAACCTTCTGAAGACATCACCGACAAATAAAAAATTGTCGCTGGCGTATAACGCACAGAGCCAGTCTTCTGCCACATGGGGGAATAACGTTATTGTGATCCGAAACAAGGTCAGCGGCGACATCATCACGGCACGTAGTGTTGCGTTCCAGAAACAACCGGATAATGCCAACGCTAAAACCGGTAATACGATGCCGTGGGTGTTTGACTGCGGCAAGATTGACCAGGTTCTCGGGGAGTTTTAATACATGGAATTCGAAATCAAAGGCGTGAAATATCGCGCGGCAAAACTCAGCGTTTTTGACCAGCTGAAAGTGACCCGCAAACTTCTGCCGGTGCTGGCAGGAATGATGTCAGATTTCGGGAGCATTCGCTCCCGTTTGCCTGCCGACGGCAAAATCGACACCGTGAAATTCGAGCAGTTAAAACCGGTGTTTGAAACCATGCTCCCGCGTATCGCTGAGGAATTGTCTTCCCTGACCGAAGATGACACCGATGCGATTATTCATCCCTGTCTTGCGGTGGTATCGCGGCGTCATATGGACGGATGGGTGCCGGTATTTACCCAGGGCGAACTGATGTTTGATGATATTGACTTGCTGGTCATGCTGCAGCTGGTGGCGCGGGTGGTCGCCAATTCGCTGGGAAATTTTTTGCCTACATCCCTTACCAGCACGACGCAGAGCCTGCAACAGGGCTGACGTTTAACAGCCTGCCGGACGGGCTGTCCTACCTTCTCAATCCGGTTGACGCCGGGTTAATTCCTTATACAGCACTTAAAGATGGCTCTGTCGATTTGTACGATATTGCTCTCTTGAATGACCATCTGGCGGTAAAAGCGGATAACCAGCGGCGCATTGAGAAATGGAGAGAGGATAATGAACGCTGAAACTATTAAAGATTTCCTCGTCTCGCTTGGCTTCAGTGTGGATGATGCTGGAGCAAAAAAATTCGGTTCTGTCCTCGCCGGTACAACTGCAAATGTCATCAAAATGGGGCTGGCCGTTGAAGGAGCTGCACTGTCCGTGGTGGCCTTTACGGCTAAGATTGCCTCCGGCCTGGATAATCTTTACTGGGCGTCACAGCGCACTGGCGCGACAGTCCAGGGAATTCAGTCTATTGGCTATGCGGTTTCGCAGGTTGGCGGCAGCGTGGACGCTGCGCGATCTTCTCTGGAAAGCCTCTCCCGGTTTATTCGTAACAATCCCGGGGCAGAGGGATTTCTGAATCGCCTGGGGGTACAGACACGGGATGTCAGCGGTAACATGCGTGACATGGCCGCTATTTTTACAGGTGTAGGCCAGAAGTTCAGCGGCATGCCGTATTACCGGGCTAACCAGTATGCGCAGATGCTGGGCATTGACGAAAATACCCTTATGGCGATGCGCCGGGGTGTGGGTGGCTTCTCCGGGCAGTACAGCGCAATGGCGAAAGCTATCGGCTTCAATGCTGACGAGGCGGCCAGAAGCTCCAACAAATTTATGACCTCCCTGCGTGAGTTTGGCGCGATGGCAGGCATGGCCCGTGACAAAATCGGCTCTAATCTTGCGGGTGGGCTTGCGGGTTCGCTGGACACCCTGCGCCGCCATATCCTGGACAATTTCCCTCGTATCGAGCAGACCCTGACGAAAGCCATAAAAGGCATTCTGGCGCTCGGGGATATTATCGGGCGGCTGTTCTTCAGACTGATTGAAGGAACATCAAGCCTCATCACCTGGTGGCAATCGCTGGATAAGCAAACGCGGGAGTTGATCTCGCTGTTTGGCGCACTGACGATTGCGCTGCGCATTCTGAACAGTACGTTCTGGATGTCGCCGATTGGCCTCATTACCGCGCTGGCGGCGGGTATTGCCCTCCTGTGGGAGGACTATCAGACCTGGAAGGAAGGCGGCGACAGCCTGATTGACTGGGGCAAGTGGAAACCGGAGGTCGATGCCGCACTGAAGATGGTTCGTGACCTTAAAACGACCGTTAACGACCTGGCGAAAGCGCTGGCGAAACTACTCAATATTGACCCCAAATCATGGTCCCTGAAGTGGGATTTCAGCAACTTCATCGACCAGATGGGCGAATTCAGCAAAATGCTGAACATGATCGCCGACCTGCTCAACGCTATCAAAGATGGTCGCTGGGCTGATGCCGTCAGCATCGGCAAACAGATACTTAATCAGGGCAGCGAAAATCCGTCAGCGATGCCGATGGTTACAGACAGCGCTAACAGTACTGCCGACTGGATTAAAGAGCACTGGGGATTCGATCCCCGCAGTGTGGGCCGGACGGTACGCGGCTGGTTTGGTGATGATGAGCCGGAACAACATGCACAGGCTACGAAACGAGGAGAACGGAATAACAATCCGGGAAACCTTAATTTTGCTGGTCAGGCGGGGGCTTCTCTTGAACGCCCGGGCGGGCGATTTGCCAGATTCGAAACTGCCTTTGATGGATTACGGGCTCTTGCTCGTCAGTTAATGTTGTACGCAGGACGTGGAATAAACAGCGTGGAGAAAATTATCTCTACCTGGGCGCCTGCGTCTGATAATAACAACACAACTGCGTATATCAGGGCTGTATCGCAACGACTGGGAGTGGATCCCCGGGCTGCCCTGAATATGAGCGATCCGCAAACCATGTCAGCATTGATGAGCAGCATTATCCAGCATGAAAATGGAAGAAATATCTATTCTCAAGAGCTGATTAATAAGGCTGCCGTGGCGGGAATTAGTGGCAAAGTGACAGAGGTTAACCAGCAAAATACCTACCACATTTACGGTGGCGGAGATCCGCACGTTGTCGGTAATGAGGTTGCACGTCGGCAACAGTCTGCAAATGCTCAGGTCATGCGAAGTAATCAGGTGAGGGTGAGTTAGTGGATATTCTCTCTACACTTTTTCATCAGCAGAGCAGAAAAATAGGAATGATTGTTCCCAGTGTTGTTATTTCAGAGAAGCATACAGATATGCTTGAAATAACCGAGCATCCGGTAGAAGTCGGGGCCGCTGTCGCTGATCATGCCTATAAAAAACCGTCAGAAGTGGTGATGGAGGTTGGTTTCGCCGGTGGCGGCGCATTGCTGGATTTTGCCAGTAATCTGACGGCTACCAGCCTGCTCGGCCTGAGTCCTCAGCAGACGTATCAGGAGCTACTGGATCTGCAGGAAAGCCGTATCCCCTTCGATGTGGTAACCGGTAAACGACTGTACAGCAACATGTTGATCCGGGCGCTGGAAGTGACGACGGACAAGACAACCGAAAACGTCCTGTCCGCCGTTCTTACCCTGAGGGAGGTCCTTATCTCCCGGACACAGCAGATTACCGTCGCGGATAAAACCAATATGAAGGAAGGGGCCAGCACCTCGGCGGTACAGAACAGCGGCAACAAAACCACAAAACCTCCAGATACTTCACTGCTGAAAAGCATCACGGGTAACGTGGCGTCATTACTGGGGGGCGGCTAATGACAATTCAGGAAATTCCGCTGACAGCGGACAACCAGCAGTTCAGCATCGCCCTGGGTGGTGTCACCTGGCGGATTAGCATCATATGGCGCGATCTTTACTGGATTATGGACCTGCTGAATGACAGAGGGGAGCCGGTAATCTCCGGTATTCCTCTCGTCACTGGCGCTGATCTGCTGGCGCAGTACGCCTGTATGGGACTTGGTTTTAAGCTGTTGGTGGTCTGCGATGACAACACACAGGATTATCCCACGAAAACTGACTTGGGCGGGCGCAGTCATTTACTGGTATTAACGGAGTAAGCATGTCACAGAACTGGATGAGACATTTCGAGCTGCAGCTTGTGGACGGGAACGGTCAGGGAATTGAGCTAAGTGATTTCAAAGTCACCTTTACGATCGACTGGTTCAACATCAGCAGCGCGTCCCGGGTAGGGACTATCAAAATTTATAACCTTTCGGCAGATACTGTGAACCGAATTACCGGGCAGGAGTTTTCGAAAGTGCGTCTGATTGCGGGTTACGACGGTATCGCGCCGGAGGTGTCGGCAAGCGACGTCGGGACAGTGCGGGAAGTTGACGCGGCGGACGTGGGCCAGAGTGATGGGCGCAACTACGGACTGATTTTCAGCGGTGAAATTCGCTACTCGGTCACAGGAAAAGACAGTCCGGTTGATTCCTACGTCCTGATTCAGGCAGCAGATACTGATCTGGCTTTTGCCACCAGTATAACCTCACAGACGCTGGCTGCCGGTTACACGGTCGCTGATGTGAACCGTGCGCTGATGAAAGACTTCGAAGCCAAAGGTGTGACCGAAGGCCTGACGCCTGAAATGCCTGCTACTGTATTCCCCCGGGGGCGGGTGCTCTTTGGCATGACGCGGCATCTAATGGATAACGTAGCCGGGCAATGTGGCGCAACATGGCAATTCGTGGACGGTCAGCGCCAGATGGTGGCGACTAATGAATATGTTCACGAAGCGATTGTGCTCAACAGTGCTACCGGGCTTATTGGCATGCCGCAGCAGACCATCGGCAACGGCGTAAACGTCCGCGCTCTTATTAATCCGAACATCCGGGTTAACGGGCTCATTCAGCTGGATCAGGCTTCCGTCTATCGTACCGCGTTGTCGAACAACGATATTGCGATGGCTGGTGGGCAGATCACCGACCAGAACACGGACGGAAATATTACGCTAAGCGGCACCACATCGCAGCCTGCCAGCATCGCAACGGATGGCGTTTATATTGTTCGCGGGATTATGTACACTGGCGACACAAGGGGCCAGGCGTGGTACATGGATATGATGTGCGAAGCGCGTGGGGCTAGCGATATACCTAGCCAGTTGGCAATGCAACGGGGAGCGTAAGCGTGAAAAAACAGGTGATAGTTGCAATAACGATGCTGATTTCTACGACTTCTTTTGCCGAACCAGGTAAGTTTGAATTTAAAGCAGCCGACCTGATGGAGCAGCAAAAGTTTACGGAATGGCAACATTACGCATCTGTGAAGCCTTTTTTCTCAATGAATGGGCGACGTTTTACAATGACCTTAGATGATTTCGCTGACATCATCAGGAACACATTCCAGCAATGTAATGATTTGGACGCATACACCAACCGCAAAGGAACCCGGGATTCTTGTCAGGAATATATTTACAACGGTATGAAAGAGTGGATAAAACTGTCAAAGGATCCTAGTGTTAGTCCGCAAGCATGGAAAATTGGTGCTAGATATGCTTTCAACACAAATAATCCTGTCCCCGGTAGTAATGTGATTGATTTTAATGGTTGGGCTGGTGGTATTCGTGTTGCAAAATCAAAAGGGTTCTAATGGCACTAGAGTAGAAAATCCTCGATTTTTCAGGGAAATGGGCTCGTAGTAAAATCTAGAGATTCATTTTCTAAGGGGGATTTTGTGCGAAACTACTAAGTAGATCAGATGTGGATTGACTAAACTGTATACGCGAACATAAAATCTGACAAAAAATAAGTAGTGAGTGAACTGTGGCGAGACCAAAACTAAAAGCCGAAGAGCGTTTTGACCAGTTGATTAATGTAATCAACAGTGGGGAGCCACTTGATATGTGGACTTTCCGAGAAGTGGTTTCGGAGTATGGTTCTAATCATACTCCTATGGCTGAAGCACTTGTAGCGTTGGCTTATATAGCTAAGGGTGAGGTGCTCTTTGGGATTGAGTCGCTTGAGGTCATCCTTCCACATGCTGACGTTAATTTCGCACGGATCTTTTGTAAACTTCTCGAGCGATTTTCTCTACTCGAAAAACTGGATTACTACATATATTCTTTAGCTGATAAGTTTCCTACAAAGTGGTTTACTTACAAAGCTGGCGGCGTTGCGTACTTGGTAGGGAAACTATCGAAATGCGTGGAGTATTTAGGGCGTCATTGCAAAATGTTATCCGAAGAAGAGCATAGGGATGACGCAGAAACCTTCTTGCAGGAGGTAATTAACGATATGGATGAAGCTTATAAAAATTCAGGGTGCTCTTCAGAGCAATATAGGCAAGTTGCCTTGGCTGTGCACAGAGTTATGGCTGAATTCCCGTCAACTGAATATCGCGCGGACATTAACGGGGCGTCTGGTGGAACGTATTTGGTTGAGGTGGTTAAGGCGTCTCCAGAGCGGGTTGTTGCAATGAATATGCGACTTGCTGATGAAATCTGCTCGATCGATTTGCTTGATGATTGTAACCTGATAGCAAGATTTTCCGTTGAAAGAAATGGATTAAAAGAGTGTAAATATGCCTATAACTAGTTCTGAGTTTTTGTCTTCGGCCGAACGTTGTTTTGCTGAAGATTGTGAGATTGGTTATCGTAATGCTATTTCACGAGCATATTACGCTCTCTACCATGAAATTAAAGATAATCTAACTAGTCTTCCTGCTTATACTCGGGATCATCATGCCAGCCTTATCTCTTATCTTAAAAATAAGGGAGAAAATAAACTGGAACCCTATGATCCTCGAAGTCTAAAATCTATGGCTTACAAACTTGAGCAACAGAGGTTAGCTCGGAATGAGGCTGATTATGATTTAAGTAGTTGTGGCATAAATAAAGCAATGGCACAACAATCAATCTTGGAAGTAAAAACAATTTTTTCTCAATGGGAACAAATGAAGACTGATGTAGCCGTTTAGGTCTAACTGATTTATTAATAAAAACCCGCCATCTGGCGGGTTTTTTGCTTTCTGGAGCCTACTAAATGGCAGTATCTGACCAGACCCGCAGCGGCGACCTTGCCGAAACATTCAAATCTGAACGGGAAACAACAAAGAACCAGATCCGTGTCGCCTTGCCTGGCATTGTTCAGTCATTCGATCCCGACGCGGTGACGGCGGTTGTGCAGCCAGCTATCCGTTCGGTTGAAAAGGATAACGACGGTAACCGCATTACCAAAAATTACCCGTTGCTGGTGGATGTGCCAGTGGTATTTCCGCGCGGCGGAGGCTGTACGTTGACTTTTCCGGTTAAAGCCGGGGATGAGTGTCTTGTCGTTTTTGCCGATCGTTGTATTGATTTCTGGTGGCAGAGTGGCGGGATACAGGAGCCGGTCGATGACAGAATGCATGATTTATCGGATGCGTTTTGTATTGTCGGTCCCCAGTCGCAGGCAAGGAAGATTAGCGGTATTAATACCAGTGCCACACAGTTGCGTAGTGACGACGGCAGCACCTATTTTGAGCTTAATCCTGATACCAGGAAAATTAAAATTGTCGCTCCGGGGGGGCTTGATGTGGTTGCCCCTCTGGCTGATTTTTCTGAGAAAGTAACCATTCATGGCCTGTTAACCTGGATGGGTGGCATGGTGGGGTCTGTTGTTTCTGGTGTGGCTTCAAAAATCACTGGTGCTGTTGAGTTTTTGGGTAGCGTGAAGGCTAACGGCAAGCCAATCGATGATACGCACACTCATGGTGGTGTTCAGCGCGGTGGAAGCAATACCGACGGAGTAAACTGATGCGATACAGACGTGAAGACGCCGATGGCGATTACACCTTTGGCAGCGGTGATGACACCTGGCTGATTAACTCACCGGAGGCCGTGGCGCAGGCGGTAAAAACGCGATTCGAATTGTGGTATGGGCAATGGTTTCTCGACACCACCGAGGGGACTCCGTGGATCCAGTCCGTGCTGGGCAGGCAAAAACCGGAAACTTACAACCTGGCGATCAGAAAACGCATTCTGGAAACGCGGGGCGTTAAATCAATCCTCTCTTTCAATACGACGGTGGATACCACGACCCGACGTGTCATGTTTTCCGCTGAAATCGACACTCTCTATGGAATAACGACTGTTACATCGGAGGCGTAATGGCTCTGAACCTTGATTCTCTCGGTTTATCTGCAAAGGTAACCGCGGAGGGGATCAGTGCGCCTGATTATCAGACGATACTCAGCACCCTGATTAGCTATTTTCAGCAGATTTATGGCAGTGATGCCTACCTCGAACCGGACAGCAAAGACGGCCAGATGGTGGCTCTGACGGCGCTGGCGATTCATGATGCCAATAATATGGCGATAACTGTCTACAACTGTTTTTCACCGGCAACCGGCTATGGGGCTGCACTGACCAGTAACGTGAAAATAAATGGTATTTCACGTAAAGGCGCGACGAACTCTACGGTTGATTTGCTTCTTACAGGAACTGCCGGAACAACCATCATTAATGGCAGCGTGAAAGACAGTAATAATGTGATATGGCGTTTGCCTGCTTCAGTGGTGGTCGGCGTGGATGGTACAGTGATGGTGACCGCAAAATGTTCCGTCAGTGGTGCAGTGGCGGCGCTGGCTGGAACTATCACTGAAATTAATACGCCAACCCGTGGCTGGGTTTCGGTAACTAATCCTGCTGCGGCTACTGTTGGCTCTCCGGCAGAAACTGATGCTGAGTTACGTATCCGCCAGTCGCAAAGTGTTGCGTTGCCATCAATAACCCCATTTGAAGCACTGGATGGTGCTGTTTCTAATGTTACCGGTGTAACCCGCCACAAACTCTATGAAAACGATACTGGTTCGGAGGACGGTAACGGGTTACCGCCACACTCTGTTGCTGTAATTGTGGATGGCGGTGATGTGACGGATATTGCTCAGGCTATCAGAGGGAATAAAGGCCAGGGGACAGCCACTCACGGTACAACATCCGTTACGGTTCCGGATAAATACGGCAATCCCCATGTAATCAAATTCTCGCGTTCCAGTGATGTGCCTGTTTATGCCCTGATTAAATTAAAAGTTTTTACGGGTTATACCTCACAGATAGGGCAGCAGATCCAGCAGGCTATTTCCGACTATATCAATAGTCTGATGATTGGTGATTCGGTCCTTTTAAGTCGCATTTACTCACCGGCGAATCTTGGCGTGGTGAGTGGCGGGAATGCACGCTATTACGATATTCAGGAACTGACGATTGGGAAATCCCCGGGGGCTTTGTCGTCATCAAACATTGATATCAGATACAACGAATCTGCGTCCTGTACCCCGGAAAATATCGTTATAACGGTGGAGTCATGAGCAAATACACCGAACTAATCACGAACTACCACGCCACCAAACCTAAATTTCTTGCGCATGTTGATCTGATGACCCGGCCACTTATTGATGTTGCGGCTGCCACCAGAGGGCTGATTAGTGCATTTGATATTGACTCTGCGGTTGGTGTGCAACTTGACATCCTTGGATTGTGGATCGGACGTAGCCGTGTTGTCAGCCAGCCTATCTCAGGTGTCTATTTCAGCTGGGATACCGACGGGCTTGGATATGATCAGGGGGTATGGCAGGGACCATACGATCCTGATTCAGGATACATGTATCTCAGCGATGAAACTTATCGTGTCATTCTTAAAGCGAAGATTGCGATTAATAACTGGGACGGACGGAATGATTCGCTTCCGGCAATTCTTGACGCGGCAACAGCAGGATCCGGGCTGCGAATGCAGATAGTCGATAACCAGGACATGACGATATCGGTCTGGGTCTTTCCTGATACTGATATTTCAGATGTATCGCGTGAGTTAATTGCGGCAATTAAACAGGGGTATCTCACAGTAAAAGCCGCCGGGGTATGGGCGGGTGGCATTGAAACACCTTCGGTGGAAACCCCATCGGAAGGCTCAAAATTTTTTGGTTTTGATATGGATAACGAATTCATCAGTGGTTTTGATGTAGGAGCATGGGGAGTATTACTCTGATGGCGAAAAATGACTTTAAAGCGTTTGCAACGGATCGAAATGCCAATGTTATATCGCAGGAGGAATGGGAAGCGTTGCCCGCGCTTTTATCCGGATTTACAGCAGGGAAAGCCTCCAGTGCGCAAGTCAATAAGGTTATTCGGCAGGCCAGCTTTATTGCTGCAGCTCTGGCCCAGTTTGTAAGTGATAAAACGCAACGGGATGTGCTTGATAATGGTGATCTGCCCGGTTTTGTTGAATTGCTGGGATCGGGGTTTGCTGTTGAATACCTGAGCCGCAAGAATCCGTTTGGCGATATCAAATCGGACGGCAAGGTGAAAACAGCTCTCGAAAATCTTGGTTTGGGAGATGGCTCCGGGAGGCTTATACAGTGTCAGGTGTTTAAAAGCT
>OLSJ01000145.1_pt1 | contig 66112 bp, 51 predicted proteins | sample 1672151 | NCBI WGS metagenome assembly OLSJ01 (sample SAMEA3136653, study PRJEB25190) | human gut metagenome | biome: human gut; feature: human-associated habitat; material: faeces | place: Austria | collected 2013 | reverse complement strand
AGTACGAGGTCGATATCACAGGCGGACAGTGGACACCTACGGCTGATATACTGCGGTCAGCGCAGACAGTCAGCTGTCAGATATGTGCGAAAAAACTTTCAGGGCAGGAGTACATACTGCTGAAAAAATCACGAATTTTCCGCCTGCGAATAGGTGCGGCTATCGGTGATACTGCTATCCCGTCACCAAGTGTGGCAGCTGACGCACTGGATAGGATATCGGCAATCGGTGAACAGGTCGAAGCTGACGTGGAAAGGGCTGAGAATGCAGCTAGCACGGCTATGCAGGCGGCTGAAAACGCAAAAAAATCTGCCACAGCCGCAGAGAAATCAGCAGATACCGCAGAACAGGCGGCAAGCCGAGCTGAGACCGCACAGGCATCTGCAGAAACGTCCGCAACGCAGGCTGACACTGCAAGGCAGGGTGCAGAAACCGCACGTCAGCAGGCGGTCACAGCGCAGAACGCCGCCAAGATATCCGCAGCACAAGCATCAACGGCAGCACAGCAAACCGAAGCTGACAAGACAATAACGGCGGGCTATGCTAAAACCGCTAAGACCTGTGCTGACAGCACTGCGGCAGACAAGCAGGCGGTGCAGACATTGGCGGAACAGGTCGAGGCGGACAAGACCACAGTGGCAGAAAACGCCGCACAGGTCGCCACAGACCGCAAAGCCGCTGAAACTGCCTCACAGACAGCACAGGCGGTGGCTGACAGCCTGCCTGATGATTATGTAACAGCTGTTGGGAAAATCGCTGAAAATACGGCTGAAATAGGACGTGTAAAGATGTCCGATAAGGAGTTGAAAAGGCGTGTGGACGCACTGTATTCCATCGGTCAGGGTATCACACATAGGTTTGAAACGGACAGCGAAACGGCATATCAGAAGACTGTGCCGACTGGGGCGAAGTTGATGAGCGTGAAGTCGATAGGTGGTCATTCTGAGGTCATTGACGGTGAAATAGTCAGTGCTGGGACGGAGAGCGTTGTGGAGCAGGGACGAAATTTGTGGGACGAAGTATGGGGAATTGGTTCGATTAACTCATCCAGCGGCAATGACGAAGGAGGTACTGCATCCATATATTCAAAAAACTATATACCAATTATTCCAAACTCAACTTATATCTTCGTATTCGCAGGTAGTATCGAATTTGAAAATGTGAAAACCAGATTTTATGACCATAACAAGAAATACATTGGATTTAACGACAACGATGGGCAAACTGTTTACCCAAACAGGACGTTTATAACCCCATCGAACGCATTCTATGTTCGCTTTACGCTTCCCCCAGGCTATGGAGTTGTTTATAAAAACGATATAGCGTTGATAGCAGGCAGTTCGGGATCCTACGCCCCCTACCACAGCAACGTTTACCAGATACCCGAAGCAATCCGCAATCTGCCTGGCTACGGCTGGTCGGCAGGAACGGCTAAGAACTGGGTGGACTATGAAAATAAAAAATACTATCAATGTGTACAAAGCGTTGATTTGGGGACGCTGGAGTGGTTTGCTGGCGAAAGTGGAAAAGTAAATTTTCAAACATCGCAAGTTACAGGGCAGAAATTGACAAAGAATTATAACATTCTGCCAAACATCATCTGTTCAAAATATTTGGCGAAAACGCAGAATGCTATGTGGGGCAAAACCAGTGTAACAGGTATAACGACTAATGCTAGCGTTGACGGATATGTATATGTCAACGATGCGTCCTACACCGATGCCGCCGCATTCAAACAGGCTATGTCAGGAGTAATTCTGTACTATGAGTTAGCAAACCCTGTAGTAACAGACATATCAACCCTAATACCTGACGATTTTCTACGGAATATCGAGGTCGAAGCAGGGGGTTCAGTGACATTCAAAAACAGCAACGATAATTACCATATACCAGTGCCGTCAGAAGAAGAGTATATCGTGAAACTGAGTGAAGTAGGAGGTACAACATGACGGAATTACAAGAAGAAATGCTGAAAGCCGCAGGACTGACGGAAGACAATTTTCGCAAGCCCAAAGTCACCGAGATAGACAGGATAAAGGCAAACGTCGATTTTTTGGCTATGCTGAACGGTGTTGAGCTGGAGGTGAGCGGTGATGAGTAAAAACTATGCAAAGGTTAAGAGATACTATGACACCCGTTTGTGGTCGGCTGCTATGGTACACGCTGCTGTCGGTAAGTGGATCACAGCTGAGGAGTATGAGATGATAACAAAGGAGGTATACCATGAAGCAGAAGTTAGCGAAACTCATTGATGTAAAGTCCATTGTAACACTGTTATTGACAGCGGTGTTTTGCGTGTTGGCACTGCGCCGCACGATTTCAGCAGAGCAGTTCATCACAGTGTTTACGGTGGTGATATCGTTCTATTTCGGCACGCAGAGCGCCAAGAGAAAGTCAGGTGATGACGAGTGACGGAAGCGATAATAGTTGCACTGATAACAGCTGCTTCGGCGGTAGTGTGTCAGCTCGTTATAGCATCTAACAGCCGTAAGACTATGCAACAGGCGCAGTATGATAGCCAAAAGCTTATCGAGTACAAGATAGACAAGCTGTCAGAGCGTGTGGACAAGCACAATTCCGTTATCGCACGGACGTACAAGCTGGAGCAGGACTATGCTTTGATTGATGAGAAAATCAAGGTGGCTAATCATAGAATTGACGATTTGGAAAGGAAGTAATTTTTATGGCAAAGACATTTAAGGGCATTGACGTTTCGCAGTATCAGCAGAACATTGACTTCAAAAAGGTAAAAGCGGCTGGTATCGACTATGTTATCATTCGTGCTGGTTACGGCAAGTATGCACATCAGAAAGACCCGTATTTCGAGAGCCACTACAAGGCAGCTAAGGCGGCAGGACTAAAGGTCGGTGCTTACTGGTATAGCTATGCGGCGAGTGTTGTGGAAGCAAAGGCAGAGGCTCAGACTTGTATCAACGCTATCAAGGGCAAGACGTTTGAGTATCCGATATACTTTGACCTCGAGGAACGTTCACAGTTCGCAAAGGGCAGAGCATTTTGCAACAGCCTTGTCAAGACTTTCTGCAATGCACTTGAACACGCAGGCTACTGGGCAGGACTGTATATCAGCCGTTCGCCTTTACAGCAGTACATATCTGCCTACGTCGCTAAGAGATATGCTCTGTGGGTCGCTGAGTACGGCTCACGCTGCAACTACGGCGGAACATATGGTATGTGGCAGTACACAAGCAGTGGCAAGGTCAGCGGTATCAACGGCAATGTTGATATGGATATCTGCTATGTGGACTATCCTGCAAAGATCAAGGCGGCAGGGCTGAACGGCTTCAAGAAGACCACCAGCTTGACCACAAAGCCGTCTGCAAGCCACGCCAAGAAGACAGTGACGTACACTGTGAAGCGTGGAGACACGCTCTCAGGCATTGCACGGCGCTACAAGACCACTGTTGCGAAGTTGGTCAAGGATAATGGTATCAAGAATCCGAACATCATTTACGCAGGACAGAAAATTAAAATCAAGTAGGTAGTAAGACAGCCGACAGGGATTATTCCTTGTCGGCTGTTTTTGTTTTATATAGTGTCAATTTGCTATGCTTTTTGACAGTATCATATAAAAAAATAAGGATAGCTAATGAAAAAATCATTAGTTATCCGTGCAAAAACCTCATTACAGGCTTTTTATATTCTTGCTCTCAAAACTGTGTTTGTCAGCAATGTATTCTCAACAATTATATTATATCATAGCTCTTTCGAGTTTGCAAGGGGTTTTATAAGCTTTTTTTGCAAAGGAGGAATGTCTATGTACATTTTCACGGCGTATATTACGTCGAAAGATGGACGCAGACTCTATGCTAAACAGTATGGCATGAAGGCGTTCCGTATCTGGATTGATGACGACATGGTAAAAAATTAATATAGACAGTATGTGAGCTGACAACATACTTCTACAATAGTTTAAACAGCCGTCTCGGACTTTTTATGGGTCTGAGACGGCTGTTCTTGTATTAATGCTGTTACTTTAACTGATATTTAGCTAATAGATTGTTATCAAAATATTCATTCTCTTTGAGTAAGTTTAGTAAAAAAGTATATTTTATGCGATATAAATTGTTATCTCCAGATATGTGGTTACTCATTATTTCTATAAGTTTTTCAGAATTTACATAAGATATCAAATAAAGTACACACCTCCACATCTCTTTGTTTGATTTATATGAATGTTTTGAACCCTTTATTATGTCTTCAATCAATAAAATTGCTTGCTGTTCATCAATTTTCATTCCCGCTTCCAAGAGGCTAAATATTTTTTCACAGCTATCAGAATCAGATATATGATATGACTTTGCTTTTTTATCGGCATTGTATGTGTTTACTAAATCTATGAAATCTGAAATAATTTTTTGGTATCTTTGAGGTGAATTACCAACTCTCTTGAATTCAGAAGGCGAGTAAGTCTCGTTTTTTGCAGAGCCATAGAGATCTTTTGCCATATTTAACATCTGTTCTGTTAGATTATTGTCGATATAACCACTCGTAGTCATGGCTACAAACAAGTCGATAACATTTCTTTGTTTTCTGAAATATGTTTTATCGCTATTGTCTAAATGGTCTTTTATTTCGTTTATTTTATGTTCTATTTCTTGTCCAGATAGTTTAAATAATTCAGAACAGTCTCTTATATCCCTCATTATTCGCCATCCTGAATCATCTATGTTTATCATTGGTTGCTGCTTTACAAATTTTATCTTTGGTTTTGCCTGATGAACCCATTCATTAAGCTTATCGGGGCCAATTAAGTGAACTAAGTTGCATATTTGGTCGCTGTACTGATTGCTGTTATTATAGTAGATTGTAATGATTGTTTTTTCGTTTTCTATAAAGTCTAATAAAATGTCACGATCAGTACTTGCTAAAGAATGACCAAAGATATAAACGTTATGTTTCGTAAATCTTTTAGTTTGATTGATCTCATCTATCCACTTTTTATAATCACAATTTGTCCCTTTTATAAGTCGCTGATAATACTTTTTAAATTCAATAAAATTTGTGTTGGTGAATTTTTCTTCTCCTTTTAGGTAGTCATCTATGCCCAACACCATATTGTTACTTTTAGTATCATTATTTATATCTGCTTTTCCGTGTATATGAGCACACTCCACGTTGGGGTCATACAATTTTTGATATGTATTTGTATAATTAAAAGTTAGTATTTTATCTATGTTAAGGTTATATATGTCTAATGATAGTTGGCTTATATCTATGTTTTTTACCAAATCCTCAAGGTAGATTTCAAAACAAATTATAAGGTTGTTTAAGTCAGTTAGCATTTTTTCCTTTATTGTTTCTATTTCAGCAAGAGTAATATTCTTATCAGATGCTTTACCGGCAAAAATAATCTTATTAATTAATCTTTGGTAACTCGGCATGCGGGAAATCATTTCTATTTTCAAAGGAATTAACGGGATCAGATTTTCAACTCCTTGAACAACTTTTGATATTTCAGATTCAAAATCAACCCAATTAGGATGAATGTTAAGTTGCTCTTGAAACCATTCAAACCATATATTTTTACTTGAAAGTTCAATCATTCTTTCAACATGCTTTACTCTGTCACTCTTATCGTCTGCTGATTTTCTATCATTCCATATATCGGTAACATTGACATCCTTTTTTGAATGGTCTTCAATTACTCCACTGATATATTTCTGAATATCGACATTAAGTTCAGAGAATTTATATTTATCATTATCTATTTTAAATTTTTCGAAAGTACCATTAAAATTTTCAATTCGATTTATAAATTTCATGAAGTTTAAAAAATCAGTATATTTTGTTGGCAACTGGTGAGCAAGATCAAATCCGTTTCCAATTATAAGAATATTCATTTTATGTCAACTCCTTTGCTATTTGCATTAATTATAGCATATTGAATTATCTTTACTCAACATAATTTATTATAAAATTTGGAATTTCGGCGTTTTGTATCTTTCTAATAAGAAATAATTGTTAATATTGCATAATTACTTAATACTATTATTATGTCAAGGTGAAAAACAGAGCGAAAAAAAATGAGAAGTAGTACAAACTGCTTCTCATTTTTATATACAACTTTTTAAAGTCCGCCCCACCAAGCTGCGAGATAATGACTTTAGCCAAAGCAGGATTAGGGTTAGCGATCTTAACGGGGTATTGCAGCTTTTTTTCATATTGCCACATTAGTCAACACTCCTTTCCCACGGAAAAGGTGATGTTACCCATTCCCATTTCTTGGACGAATTGTTCTGCGTGATCGTCAATGGTCCGTATTTCTCATTGTATTGCGCAATAAGCTTCTCTTTTTCTGCCTTGTGTCGTGCAAAATATGCCAGACCATCTCTGCAGGTAGGGTGGCTGTCGAGGTAAAGATTAGCCTCTACAAGGGCAAAGCTGCACGCCTGTATCTTTCTAAGAAGCCTCTCCTTTTCACTTAGTATGGGCATTCTTTACAGCCTCCTCTCCTATAAAAGGTTTGTCTATGGACGGGAAGATAGTTCCTCTTGAAAGTCCTACATCTGCCTCATAAGGCTTCTCCCACATCTGAAAAGGCACATATGCCATTGCCAGCGGCGTATCCTCAGGAAATCTTCCTTTCGGAAAAGGGCAGGCAGGTGTGTTATCCTCTGTGTCGTCAGCAAGTATCCTGCCTAACGACAGGTTGTCAAACATATCCAAATAAGTTCACTCCTTATGTTGTCTGAATCTCATATACCACAGGTTTCGTGTGGCTGTTTTATCATATGCAGCTTATAAGTCAGTGGTGTATGTATGCAGGATATTATTAAAAAACTTGCAAATCGTTCATTGAAAATACACAAAATTAATTTTCTGTGAACGCGCATATTGTTTGTAACAATAAACATAGTTTAAATAACGTTAAATTTGTAAGATTTAATATTGACAAATCGGGCTTCTGCGTGTTATATTAATACTATTGAAAAAAGCATATGCAGTGACATATGTGAACGAAGGAGAGATTATTATGAAAAATGTCAAGAGAATTCTTGCATTAACAGTTTCGGCTGCCCTTGCAGTTTCTTGCTTTGCAGGTTGCGGAAACGGTGCAAAAAAGAACAGCGATACTATCGTTATCGGCTGCAGCGGTCCGCTCACAGGTGACGCTGCACAGTACGGCGTTGCTGTTAAGAATGCTATCGAGCTTGCTGTCAAGGACGTAAATGACGCAGGCGGAATAAACGGAACAAAGCTCTCATACGTTTTCGAGGACGATGAGGCTGACTCAGGCGATAAGGCTGTAAATGCTTATAACGCACTGAAAGACAATGGTATGCAGGTAATGGTCGGAACAGTAACAACAGGTTCTTGCCTCGCAGTTATTGAAAAGACAAAGCAGGATAACATCTTCCAGCTTACACCTTCTGCATCTGCTCAGGACGTTATCAAGAACGATAACTGTTTCCAGGTATGCTTCACAGACCCTAACCAAGGTAAAGGTTCTGCCGACTATATCGCAGAAAACAAGCTTGCTACAAAGATAGCTGTAATTTACGACAGCTCTGACGCTTATTCATCAGGTATCTTCAACACATTCAAATCCGAGGCTGAGGCTAAGGGTCTTGATATCGTTGCAGAGCAGTCATTCACAAAGGACAGCAAGACTGACTTCTCAGCTCAGATAAGCGCAGCTAAGGATGCAGGCGCAGACCTCGTGTTCCTGCCTATATACTATCAGCAGGCTTCACTTATCCTTACACAGTGCAAGTCAGCTAACTACAACCCAACATTCTTCGGTTGTGACGGTCTTGACGGACTTCTTTCTATCAAGAACTTTGATACTTCACTTTGCGAGGGCGTAATGCTCCTTACACCATTTGCTGCCGACGCTCAGGATCAGGCAACTCAGGACTTCGTTAAGAAGTATAAGGACGCTTACAACGGCGAAACACCTAACCAGTTCGCTGCAGACGCTTATGACGGCGTAATGGTACTTGCAGAACTCATGAAGAAGGAAGGCATCACAGCTGATATGTCTGCTTCTGATATCTGTGATAAGCTCAAAAAGGCTATCTCTAATAAGGACTTCTCATATGACGGACTTACAGGTACAGGCATGAAGTGGGGCGAAGACGGTGCCGTATCTAAGGACCCTAAGGCTGTTATCATCAAGAATGGTGCTTATTCTGCACTGACAGCTGATGACATTGCCGCTTCTACTGCTCAGTAATAGCTGAAATGAAGTGCGTACAAAAAGTACGCTTAATATGAAAAAACCGGCAATTGCGAAAAATTGTCGGTTTTTTTGATTTATTTCATTAAAATGTGTTGCAAAAACTACGGGGTTATGTTATAATTTATTGTATATTGTGTTTATGACAAGGACAGATGTAATATATGTGATTACATCTTGTGTTTTGTCTATTCCAAAAGGAAGGAATGTTTGTATATGGGTTTTCTTAATAACCTCATCAACGGAATAAGCCTCGGCAGTATATACGCAGTTATAGCTTTGGGCTATACGCTTGTATACGGTATTGCCAAAATGCTTAACTTCGCACACGGCGATGTTATTATGGTGGGCGGATATGTTATATTCACCTGCATGACCACATGGGGACTGAACTCTTGGCTATCCATAGTTCTTGCAGTTATTGCCTGCACACTTCTCGGTATAGTCATCGAAAAGGTGGCGTATAAGCCGCTCAGACAAGCTACTTCGCTTGCGGTGCTTATCACTGCCATAGGCGTCAGCTACTTTTTGCAGAACATCGCACTGCTTATATTCGGTGAAAAGCCTGTAAACTTTACATCAGTTGTAAACGTGCCGAGCATCAAGCTTTTTGACGGACAGATAGTTATTTCCGGAGAAACATCAGTTGCAATAATCGTATCTATACTCATTGTAGTTGGTCTTTCATTGTTCATCAACAAAACCAAGAGCGGACGTGCAATGCTTGCAGTATCTGAGGACAGAGGTGCAGCTCAGCTCATGGGCGTAAACATCAACCGCACTATCTCTCTTACATTCGCTATCGGCTCAGGTCTTGCCGCAATTGCAGGCGCACTGCTTTGCTCAGCTTATCCTACGCTTCAGAACACCACAGGCGCAATGCCTGGTATCAAAGCGTTCGTTGCGGCGGTATTCGGCGGTATCGGCTCAATACCGGGCGCTATGATCGGCGGTATCCTTATCGGTGTTATCGAGATACTTGGACGTGCCTATATCTCACCGCAGCTTGCCGATGCTATCGTTTTTGCTGTTCTTATACTTGTGCTTATCATCAAGCCTACAGGTATCCTCGGCAAGAAGATAAGCGAAAAGGTATAAAAGTCAACTTAAAATTTTCGAGCAGACTTGCTTTGCAGTTCTGTTTTATCTGAAAGGATTGGTTTTTTGTGAAAAAAGAAGGGGCTAGCGCAAAAACAAAGTTTTTTAAGCCGCAGACCAGAAAAAGCTTTATCACATACGCAATGGTAATAGTTGCCTTTGTGGTAATGCAGATACTCAGCAGCGGCGGATATATCTCAAGTATGCTCACAGGACTTCTTGTTCCTCTGTGTGTATACTCTATACTTGCAGTATCCCTTAACCTGACAGTTGGTATACTTGGCGAGCTTAGCTTGGGTCAGGCAGGCTTTATGTGCGTTGGCGCATATACAAGTGCGATATTCTCTATCGTTACTTCTGAAACTATTGAAAATGTGTGGATCAGATTTCCTTTGGCTATACTTATAGGCGGAATAATTGCCGCAGTGTTCGGCATACTTATAGGAATACCTGTTCTCAGACTTAAAGGTGACTATCTCGCTATCGTTACACTTGCGTTCGGTGAGATAATAAAGAACGTTTTCGCAGCACTTTACCTTGGTTATGATTCTAAGGGTGTTCACGTTTCTCTCAAAAGTCTGTCAAACCTTAACCTTGAGCCTGACGGAAAGCTTATACTGAACGGCCCTCAGGGTATCAGCGGCACACCTAACGATTCTACATTCATTATCGGCGCTGTTATGTTGCTTATCACTCTTATCATTGCCTATAACTTTGTATATTCAAGAACGGGAAGAGCAGTAATGGCTATCAGAGATAATGTTATCGCAGCCGAGTCTGTAGGTCTTAACATCACAAAGTATAAGCTTGTTACTTTTGCATTGACTGCATTCCTGGCAGGCTGTGCAGGTGCGCTTTATTCTCATAACTTCTATACGCTCCAGGCTTCTAAGTTCGACTATAACCTGTCTATCCTTATCTTGGTATTCGTTGTTCTGGGCGGTATAGGCAGTATCAGAGGAAGTGTTATCGCAGCTATCGTGCTTGTTCTGCTTCCAGAAATGCTAAGAAGCATAAACAGCTACAGAATGCTTATCTATTCTATCGTTCTTATCGTTATGATGATAATAACTTCAAATGAAAAAACAAAAACTTTTATCAGTGCAAATACTGCTAAGTTCAAGGCTTTGTTCAAGCGTGAAAAAGTAAAGGAGGCTGAGTGATATGGCACTTCTTGAAGTAAAAAATCTCGGCATCTCATTCGGCGGACTCCGTGCAGTTGACGAGTTCAGCATAACAATAGAAAAAGGTCAGCTCTATGGTCTTATTGGACCGAACGGAGCAGGAAAGACCACTATCTTCAATATGCTCACAGGCGTTTATAAGCCAACAGACGGCACAATCGTTCTTGACGGAAAGAACATCACCGGCAAAAACACTATCGAAATAAACCGTGCAGGCATTGCCCGTACATTCCAGAACATCAGACTTTTTAAGGATATGACGGTGCTTGACAACGTCAAGGTCGCACTTCACAATCATTATAAATACAGCACCTTTACAGGCGTTTTCAGACTTCCAAGATATTTCAAGCTTGAAAAGGCAATGGACGCAAAGGCGCTGGAGCTTCTGAAGGTTTTCGAGCTTGACGATAAGGCGAGTCTGCTTGCTTCCGGACTTCCGTATGGCGATCAGAGAAAGCTTGAGATCGCAAGAGCCCTCGCAACACAGCCGAAGTTGCTGCTTCTTGACGAGCCTGCTGCCGGCATGAATCCAAACGAAACAGCGGAGCTTATGGATACTATCCGCTTTGTAAGAGATAATTTTGATATGACGGTGCTGCTTATCGAGCATGATATGAGCCTTGTTTCAGGTATCTGCGAAAAGCTGTCTGTGCTGAACTTCGGTCAGCTCCTTTGTGAGGGTAAGACAGCGGAAGTGCTTAAAAATCCTGAAGTTATCACCGCATATCTGGGCGAATAAGGGGGTAAGTAAAATGGCAATGTTGGAAATCAATGATCTGCACGTCAATTATGGCATGATAGCCGCTTTGAAAGGTATCTCCTTTGAGGTAAACGAGGGCGAGGTCATTTCCCTTATAGGCGCAAACGGAGCAGGAAAGACCACCACTCTGCACACCCTTACAGGTCTTATCTCTGCAAAATCGGGTTCTATCAAATTCAACGGCGTGGAGCTTACTAAAACTCCTGCACACAAGATAGTCGAGATGGGTATAGCACACGTTCCTGAGGGAAGAAGAATATTCCAAAACCTCACAGTGCTTGATAACCTTAAACTTGGAGCATTTACAAGAAAAGACAAGGAGAATATACCGAAGGATATTCAGGATATATACGAGCGTTTCCCTAGACTTGCAGAAAGAAAAAATCAGATAGCAGGTACTCTTTCAGGCGGTGAGCAGCAGATGCTGGCAATGGGCAGGGCGCTTATGTCAAGACCTAAGATAGTTGTAATGGACGAGCCGTCAATGGGTCTGTCACCGATCCTTGTGTCAACCATATTTAAGATAATCGAGGATATCAGAAAGAGCGGCACAACTGTACTGCTTGTTGAGCAGAACGCAAAGAAAGCCCTTGCTATCTCAGACAGAGCTTATGTTCTTGAAACGGGCAAGATAGTTCTGTCAGGCAAGGCGTCTGATCTTATCAATGATGAGTCGGTCAAGAAAGCATATTTAGGTGAATAGGAGTTGAGCTTTATGGCAAGGATCATAACCATTGCAAGGGGAATCGGCAGTGGCGGAAGAACTGTAGGAAAAATGCTGTCAGAGGATATGGGTATAAAATATTATGATAAGGAGCTTATAAAGCTTGCAAGCGACGAAAGCGGCATAAATGAACGCTTTTTCGGGCTTGTTGATGAAAAACTGAAAGGTTCTTTTCTGAGAAAGGGCGGAGTTTACAAGGGTGAGCTTCTTGACCCTGATGATCACGACTTTACTTCTGACAGAAATCTTTTCAATTATCAGGCGAAGATAATAAAGCAGCTTGCAGACAGAGAGCCTGCGGTAATAGTTGGCAGATGTGCTGACTATATTCTCCGTGACAGAAAAGACGTGCTTAAGGTTTTCATATATTCTGATATGGAAACTGCGGTCAAGAATATCGTCGATCTGTATGGTGTTTCTGTAAAAGAGGCTGTCAAGATAATCGAAAAGACAGACAAGGAGAGAAGCGATTATTATCGTCACTACACAGGCAGGGATTGGACAAATGCGAAAAACTACAATCTGTGTCTTGATACCAGCGACATGAGCTATGACAAGTGCGTTGATATCATTAAGGGATATATAAAGCTTCTTGAAGAGTAAGGCATAAAAATAAAGCCGCATTGCTTTTTGGCAGTGCGGCTTTTGTGATATATGAAATCAGTTGAATTTTTCTGAAATAGTCCTTGCGGCAAATACTCCTGATGCAGAAGCCTGCGACAGAGAGTGCGTAACGCCTGAGCCGTCGCCAAGGACGTATAGACCTTTGACAGCAGTTTCAAGGTTCTCGTCAACGTCAACTCTTGAATTGTAGAACTTGACCTCAACGCCATAGAGCAGGGTATCTATATTCGCCATACCGGGTGCTATCTTGTCAAGTGCGTATATCATTTCGATAATATCGTCAAGCTGACGCTTTGGAATAACAAGGCTCAGGTCGCCCGGAGTGGCTTTGAGCGTAGGGTTAAGGAACGTCTGACCAAAGCGGTGTTCATTTGTACGTCTGCCTGCAACAAGATCACCGAAACGCTGAACAAGCACTCCACCGCCAAGCATATTAGACAGCCTTGCGATAGACTCACCGTATGCGTTGGAATCCTTGAAAGGCTCAGAGAATGTGTTGGATACCAGCAGAGCGAAGTTTGTGTTCTCAGTTCTCAGCGCAGGGTCAGCATAGCTGTGTCCGTTTACTGTGATGATGCCGTTTGTATTCTCGGTAACTACCTCGCCGTATGGGTTCATGCAGAATGTTCTTACAAGGTCGCCGTATTTCTTAGTGCGGTAAACTATCTTGCTTTCGTATACCTTGCTTGTGATATGCTCAAAAACAGCCGCAGGTATCTCAACACGAACGCCGATATCAACTCTGTTTGAACGTCTTTTGATACCAAAGTTGTCGCATATCTCAGATATCCATTTTGAACCGCTTCTTCCTGCCGCAACAACAGCGTTTGAGCAGTGATACTCGTCCTTGTCTGTGATAACAGTGAAGTCGTTCTCCTTGCCTGTTATACCCTGAACACTTTCATAAAATTTTATGTCTATCTTGTCTTTAACAAAGTCATAGATGTTCTGGAGTATCTGCATATTTCTGTCAGTGCCAAGGTGCCTTACCTGAGCGTCAAGGAGGTGGAGGTCATATTTCAGAGCCATTGCCTTGATGTCGGAAGAAGTTGTGGAGTAAAGCTTAGCGTCCTGACCGCCCATTTCAAGGTTTATCTTGTCAACATACTGCATAAGCTCGATAGCCTTTTCCTTGCCGGTAAAGGTGTAAAGGTCACCGCCGAAATTGTTTGTGATGTTATATTTGCCGTCCGACATTCCGCCTGCACCGCCGAAGCCGTGCATAATGGAGCATACTTTGCAGTGAATGCAGGACTTAATTTTTTTGCCATCTATAGGACACTTACGCTTGCTGACAGGTCCGCCCTGATCAATAATGCAAACTTTTATGTTTTTGTCAAGCTTGACAAATTCGTATGCCATGAATACGCCGGCTGCACCTGCACCGACAACAACTACGTCATAATTCTGAGCCATAACTATTTCCTTTCATATCAAAATCCAATTTATTTTTATCCATAAAACGGGCGGCCGCACCTTTGCAGAAGATAGCCTGAAAGGAGATAACCGCCATTTTTCTATTTTATATCAAATACGATAGTAGCCAATGTGAAGAATATCAGTGTTGAGCAAGTGTCAACGATAGTGGTGATAAGCGGGGCAGCCATGATAGCAGGGTCAAGATGAAGTTTCTTGGCAGCCATTGGGAGCATACAGGCGATGAGCTTTGAAAGCACAACAGTTGCCATGATAGCCATACTTACCGTGAACGCAAGCTTGTAGCAATCCACAGATGTGTCACCGTGATACACCAGAATTATTCTTATAGCATTGACTATAGCGAGGATAATGCTGCAAAGAAGCGCGACTCTGAACTCTTTCCACATGACCTTGAAAAAGTCTTTCATTCTTATCTCACCAAGCGCCATGCCTCTTATAACAAGGGTCGAGGTCTGAGAGCCGCAGTTTCCGCCTGTACCACTAAGCATTGACAGGAACGATACCAAAACAGGGACAGCCGCAAAAGCAGACTGATATTTGTTTACGATAGCACCCGTAAGGGTAGCCGACAGCATAAGTATCAAAAGCCATGCTATTCTGTTTTTCGCATGAGTGAAAACAGAGGTCTTGAAATAGGAATCGTCACTTGGCGCAACGGCAGCCATTTTCGAGAAGTCCTCAGTGGTCTCCTCCTCGATAACGTCCATAGCGTCGTCAAATGTAACGATACCGACCATGCGGTTTTCTCTGTCAACAACAGGCAGAGAAAGAAAGTCATATTTTGAGAACATGGAAGCAACATACTCTTTATCCTCAAGGGTATCAACGGAAATAACGTTGTCCTCCATTATGTCCTCTATTTTATCGTTATCATCAGCAGTTACGATATCAAGCAGTGAAAGCACGCCCACGAGCTTTCTGTTCTCAGTGACATAAAGTGTATTTACAGTTTCCTTGACCATACCAACGTGTCTTATCCAATCCAGTGCTTCCTTGGCGGTGTAGCTTCTGTGAAGATAAACGTACTCGGTGGTCATAATAGAGCCTGCACTGTCTTTAGGATATTTGAGTATCTGATTTATCTGCTTTCTCGTTTCAGCGTCAGCAGACTTGATTATCCTTGCAACAACATTTGCAGGCATTTCCTCGATAATATCTACCGTATCATCAAGATAAAGGTCGTCAACGATCTCCTGAAGCTCCTTATCCGTAAAGGCATTGATAAGCATCATTTGTGTATCGCTGTCCATATAAGCGAAAACGTCAGCCGCAACGTCCTTGTTCAAAAGACGGAACAGCAACGGAAGCTCGTATTTCTCGACCTCGTGATCGTCATAAAACTGCTGCAAAAGAGCAGCCACGTCGGCTTCGTTCATATCCATAAATATTTCACGTATAGCCTTGTAGTTTCTGCTTTTGAGCAACTCCAATACTGTGTTAAACATTATATTCCCCCTAACAGCAGCAGTAATAAGCACAACAGTACAAATAATTGTACTTATACCAACTCTGTACAAATATAAGGATCTACCAAAACACAGATCGTCCTATTCAATTAAAATTGATATTTAGATCACAAAAAGGCTGCCACAAACGGGCGAGCCGCTCTGCAATCGAGGGGCGATCGTATTCTGACTGGCGTCGTCCATTTGTACACACTCCTTAAAAATCATGATTTATGCACGTTTTTACTATTCGCACACATAATATTATTATACGCTTACCTTGTTTTTTTGTCAAGAAATTGTTTAATTTAATTTTATGAACGTGCTGTAAATTTGCGAAGTATAATGAATTGCTTTTGACCTCTTGCCAAATGGGGAGAAATAGGGTATAATTATTATATGGATCGAATAATAAACCGAAAGGAATTGATAAAATGAGCGAAATAAGAGATGAAAGCTTGTGGGAAAGCGGTAAAAGAAAGATAGAATGGGTAAGACAGAATATGTCATTGCTCAGAAGCGTCGAGGAAGATTTCAAGAGAGATCAGCCTTTTAAGGGGCTGAAAGTTGCACTTTCTATCCACCTTGAAGCTAAGACCGCTTATCTTTGCAAAGTCCTTGCAGCAGGCGGTGCTGAAATGTACATCACAGGAAGCAATCCGCTGTCTACTCAGGACGATGTTGCGGCAGGTCTTGTGCATGACGGCTTGAACGTTTTTGCATGGCATGGCGCAACTGACGAGGAGTATCACAGACATATATCCGAGGTAGTTAAGGTAGGTCCAAACATTATTATAGATGACGGCGGCGACCTTGTAAACCTTATCCACAATGAATACCCTGAGCTGATACCGAACGTTATCGGTGGTTGTGAGGAAACTACTACGGGCATTATCCGTCTTATTGCAATGAACAAGGACGGTCAGCTCAAATTCCCTATGATGCTTGTAAACAATGCAAAGTGCAAGTATCTTTTTGATAACAGATACGGCACAGGTCAGTCTGTATGGGACGGAATAAACAGAACAACTAACCTTATCGTTGCAGGCAAGAACGTTGTTGTTGCAGGCTACGGCTGGTGTGGCAAGGGCGTTGCGATGAGAGCAAAGGGCCTTGGTGCAAGCGTTATCGTCTGCGAAGTCGACCCTATAAAGGCTATGGAAGCTGTTATGGACGGCTTCAAGGTAATGAAAATGGTTGACGCCGCTAAGGTGGGCGACTTCTTTGTTACTGTAACAGGCTGTAAGGACGTTATTACTGAGAAAGCTTTCATGAACATGAAAGATGGTGCTATACTCTGTAACGCAGGTCACTTTGATTGCGAGGTAGACGTGGCTGGACTTAAAAAGCTGTCTGTTGAAAGCAAGCTTGCAAGAAACAATATTGACGGTTATAAGCTTCCGAACGGTAATTGGTTGTATGTTATCGGCGAGGGCAGACTTGTAAACCTTGCCGCAGGCGACGGTCACCCTGCCGAGATAATGGATATGTCCTTTGCTATCCAAGCCCTTTCTGCGGCTTATCTTGTTAAAAACAAAGACAAGCTTACAGACAAGATAGTTTATGTTCCTGATGAGATAGACAAGGAAGTTGCAAACAGAAAGCTTAAATTCTGGGAGCTTGAGATAGATAAACTTACACCTGAGCAGGAGAAATATCTTAACAGCTGGCAGGTATAAAATCTCATATTAGTACAAAAAAACGGACAGCTTGGGTTGTCCGTTTTTTGTATCTTGAAATTGCCATAAATTTATTTTGTCTTCAAGGTTTTAAATCACTGATTTCTGTACATTTTAATATTAGGGCGATAAAAAACAGGGCGGTGAGAATGTGGCGGCAAAGATGTATAAGATACTTACGCTTTTTTCGGTGGGCGCAATATGCTACGGTTTCATGGAAATACTTAACAGGGGATTTTCTCATATCACAATGGGGGTGCTTGGGGGAATTTCAATGCTGGTTATCCATATCATGAATGGCGAGCGCAGGCGAGGAGTGAGCCTGTTGTCTGTGCTCGCAGTGTCGGCAGCATTTATCACTGCCATAGAATTTCTTGCAGGGGAGTATCTCAACCGCTATCTCGGCATGGGCATATGGAGCTATGAGGAAGTGCCGCTGAATTTTGACGGACAGATATGCCTGCCATTTGCTTTTGTGTGGTTTGGGTTATCCTATATTGGTGTGCTTGCGGATAATTTTATACGCAGACATATTTTCAAGGAATACCCTGTCATTGTTAAACGAGGAAAAGAAAAAATACCTGCGGCGGTTGGATAAGAGTACGATTATTTGTACTGTTCAGTATGTAAAAATATAATTAACTGGCGACCTCAGGTCGCCCCTACGCAAAAATTGTAAATATAGGGGACGGCGACACTCTTACATTCGCCCGTCATTCACCAACGCATATAAAACAAATGGACTGTCTATCCAATGATAAACAGTCCGTATTTTTGTACATATCAATCTTTTGTGTACCACTTTTTCAGCACTTCTTCGCCAAGCTTGCCGTAAACTGTGAAGTCACGGTTTTCTTTGGCCTTTTCTATCGGCGGCAGGATAGCTTTCCAATCCCACCAGAAATAGCCGCAGAACCAATCCAGATCCCAAGTTGCTTCCATTGCAGTGTCGTAGAAATCTGCCTGCTCCTGCTCGTCAAGTGGCTTGTCGAGCCTGTCATGGAAATCCCAAGGGTACTGCGTGCAGCCCTCTTCGTTTCGCACGCCTATCTCAGCGAACATTATGGGCTTATTAAAGTGCTTGTGAGCCTTTTCAAGGGAGCCGACAACTTCGTTCCAGCGACTGAGCATATGCTCCTTGCTTCTGTTCACGCCGTCTGTAACAGGGTAGTAGCCTGAGATGCCAATGATATCCACGTCGCTGAGCCAATCGAAACGCTGTTCGTCGCCGTGATTGATGTTGTGCATAACGATACCGCTGTAGACCTCTCTCACCTGTGCGATAAGCTTTCTGCATCTGTCGGACTGCTTGTCCATTCCTGCCATTTCACAGCCTGTGCAGAGCATTTCACAACCGAGCTTTTCTGCAAGCTTTGCATAGTGAAGCATGAAAGCTGTGTATGACTTGAACCACTTGTCCCAATATTCAGGGTTCTCAGGCGGGAAGTCTATCCTTGCACGCCATGAATGGTCAAGACAATCCACCATAGGCTTAAGGCAGACTTTAAGACCCAGTGACTTTGCTTTTTTTATAGCGAAGGCAATGTCCTCGTCAGATTGTGTTCTCTCATAATCACTGAAAACTCTTGTGCTTGCAAAGCTCTCCTGCAATGCGTTTACAGGGATACATATCCAGTTCAAGCCGTTTGAAGCAAGCCTTTCCATTGACTTTTCTGCCGCTTCCGTCTGAAAATCACCTCTTTTGGAGAAAAATCCCCAAGTATATCCTTTGCAGAAAATATCTTTGTTCATGTATCAAAAACCTCTCTTTTTCGTAAATGTCCTGATAGAAAAGCCACAGGTAAGTTCAAGCCTGTTCACCTTTTTAAGCTTCTCCACTGCCTCGGCAGATGTTTTGTAGTAATACGGAGTCATTGTAAAAAGATTGAAAATATCCTCATGACTTTCAAGCACCACAGGGTATTCAAAAATGATCTCCTCTGACTCGTCAAATTTATTAAGTCCGTATACATTGGGCTTGTTTTCGTAAGGCTTCTCATAAAGCACTTCTTTAAGCTCAAACAGATGTCTTGGGGACGGAGAAACTACCACAAGCTTTCCGCCGTCTTTCAGCACCCTTGCGTATTCGTCGTTTGAAACAGGTGCAAATGTGCATACGATAAGGTCTGCAAATTTGTCTATAAACGGAAGCTGAAATGACGATGCCACTGCAAATTCGCAATTTGTGATATTTTCGCAATGTATCCTCGTCATGCAGTGGGCAACTGCCGACTTTGATATGTCAATGCCGTAAAACTTCGCCTTTGGCAGTGCCTTGGCATAGTTCACAGTGTAAAAACCCTCACCGCAGCCGCTGTCGATAATATAAGGCTGTTTCACATTTTCAAGCAGACCGCCCATTACCTCAGCCGTTTTTTTCGCAAGCGGCAGATAATAGTCACGGTCGAGGAAATCCGTTCTCGCCTTTACCATTTCCGCATTATCCCCTGCGTTCTTAGGGTTTCTGCCCTTTGTGGTAAGCAGATTTACATATCCTTTTCTCGCAATATCAAAGCTGTGACCGTTCTGACAGTGCCATACGTTGTCAAGCTTTCTGAGCCGTTTTTTGCATATCGGACAAACATACATATAAAATCACCCTGAACATTATAGCATTTCCCCCTGCTTTTAGCAATGGATATTTTATTAATAAAAAAGTGCTTGACAATCGTCGGGTTATGCTTTATAATATCAATATATGCAAAATGCGGTGACGGAATTATCCGAAACAGTGTCGGTAAAGAGAAAAGGCGGTGGGTGAAAGCCTTTGCGGCAAGTTCGGTGGCTAACCTGAGCGGTGCTGAAAACAGCAACGTATGCTCTGCGTTAAAGGGCTTCGAGTGGTCGGGCGATGAGTTCGGCAATTTGGGTGGTAACACGGAACTGTCGGTTTCGTCCCATGTTTAGGGACGAGCCGTTTTTTATTTTGCGAATAATTTCATTTGGAAGGATCTGAATTTATGGAATGGACAGGACTTAATGAACTGCGTGAATCTTATCTGAAATTTTTTGAGAGCAAGGGCTGCTTGAGACACAAGAGCTACCCTCTCGTACCTCAGAACGATAACAGCCTGCTGCTTATCGTTGCAGGTATGGCGCCTCTGAAGCCTTACTTCACAGGTCAGGAAACACCTCCGAGAACAAGAATGACAACTTGTCAGAAGTGTATCAGAACTGGCGATATCGAAAACGTTGGTAAGACGGCAAGACATGGCACATATTTTGAAATGCTTGGTAATTTCTCATTCGGCGATTACTTCAAGAAGGAAGCCATTGCATGGGCTTGGGAGTATGTTACACAGGTGCTCAAACTGCCAGAGGACAGACTTTATATCTCTGTTTACGAGGACGATGATGAGGCTGAGAAGATATGGCATGAAGACGCCGGCGTTCCAATGGATCATATCGTAAGAATGGGCAAGGAAGACAACTTCTGGGAGGCTGGAACAGACGGTCCTTGCGGTCCATGCTCTGAGATATATTTCGACAGAGGCGAAAAATATGGCTGCGGCAAGCCTGACTGTAAAGTCGGCTGCGACTGTGACAGATATATGGAGTTCTGGAACCTTGTGTTCACACAGTTTGAAAGACATGAGGACGGCACTTATACTCCACTTAAGCAGAAAAATATCGACACAGGTATGGGTCTTGAAAGACTTGCTTCTATCATGCAGGACGTTGACTCTATCTTTGACGTTGACACAGTAAAGGCTATCAGAGATCATGTTTGTAAGATAGCAGGCTGTGAGTACGGTAAGGAGTACAAAAAGGACGTTTCTATCAGAGTTATCACAGACCATATCCGTTCTGTAACATTCATGGCATCAGACGGAATTCTGCCGTCAAACGAGGGCAGAGGATACGTTATGAGACGTCTGCTCAGAAGAGCCGTTCGTCACGGAAAGCTTCTCGGCATAAACGGACTTTTCCTCAAAGACCTTGTAAAAACTGTTGTTGACTGCAACAAGTGTGAGTATAACGAGCTTGAAGAAAAGTATGACTATATCGTAAAGGTGCTCACAACTGAGGAGCAGAACTTCAATGCCACTATCGACAGAGGTATGAAGATACTTGACGATCTTATCGCACAGATGCAGAAAGACGGCAAGACTGAACTTGACGGTGAGAGCTGCTTTAAGCTTTCCGACACATACGGTTTCCCTATCGACCTTACAAGAGAGATCCTTGAAGAAAAGGGCATGACCTGTGACGAAGAGGGCTTTGCTGAGTGCTATGCAAAGCAGAGAGAAACAGCCAAGAACGCTCATGCTGCAACAAAGTATATGGGTGCAGACGAAACTGTTTTCCATAAGATAGATAAGAATTTCCACACAGAGTTCATCGGCTATGACAAGCTCGAGGGCGACAGCGAGATATCATTCATCACAACTGATGATGAGCTTATCGAAAACGCAAAGGCTGGGGATGAAGTATATATCGTATCTTCACAGACGCCATTCTATGCAGAGAGCGGCGGACAGGTGGGCGATATCGGTACTATCGTTACAGAAAGCGGTAAGTGCAGAGTCGTTGACACACAGAAGGTCGTTGCAGGCAAGTTCGCTCATAAGGCAGTTGTTGAAGAGGGCGAGATAGCTGTAGGTCAGAAGGCTCACTTCACTGTTGACAGAAAGACACGTTATGCTGTTATGAGAAACCATAGCTGTGCACATCTGCTTCAGGCTGCACTGAGAAAAGTTCTCGGTGAACACGTTCATCAGGCAGGTCAGCTCGTTGACGCTCACAGACTTAGATTTGACTTCTCACACTTCAACGCAATGACAGCAGAGGAGAAGCTCAAGGTCGAAGCACTTGTAAACAAGTATATCCTTGAAGCTCTTGATATAAAAATGGAAGAAATGCCTATCGCAGAAGCTCAGAAGCTTGGCGCTATGGCTCTGTTCGGCGAGAAATACGGTGAAACTGTAAGAGTTGTAACAATGGGTGACGGTGACGAAACAGCTTCTATCGAGTTCTGTGGCGGTACACATCTTGACAATACTTCAAGAATAGGTCTGTTCAAGATAATCTCCGAAAGCTCTGTAGCTTCAGGCGTAAGACGTATCGAAGCCGTAACAGGCAGAGGCGTTCTGGAGCTTGTTGAGGAAAGAGCCGCAACTATCCAGCAGGCGGCTGAAAGCCTTAAGCTTGCAAATCCACTGGACATCGTAAAGAGATGCCACACTATCATGCAGGAAGTCAAGGATCTTGAAAAGGAAAGAGACGCTTTGCAGGCTGAGATAACAAATCTCAAAACAAAGTCACTGTTCGATAACCCATATGAGGTAAACGGCGTTAAGGTAGTTACTGCAATGCTCACCAACACAAGACCTGATATGCTCAGAAAAATGGGCGACGAGCTTAAAGCAAGAGAAGCTGACGCAGTTGCAGTTGTTGCAGGCGTTGACGGTGAAAAGGCAAACCTTGTTGTAGTTTGCGGCAAGAATGCTGTTGCAAAGGGTGCTCACGCAGGCAAGATAGCCGGCAAGGTAGCCGCACTCACAGGCGGTAAGGGCGGCGGACGTCCTGACTCTGCTATGGCTGGTATAGGCGATAGATTTAAGATAGACGAGGCACTTGACAAGGTAAACGAAATAGTTGGCGAATTTGTAAAATAATATGGGCAAAGGCTGTGCAAAATGCTGTGCAGCCTACCCCTTTTTGAAAGGTGGAGAGATAAATGGAAGATTGTCTTTTTTGTAAAATTATTTCCGGGGAAATACCTTCAAAGAAAATATACGAGGACGAGCTGACATACGTTTTTGAGGACATTGCTCCTACAGCTCCGATTCATTATCTTGTTATCCCTAAGCAGCATATTTCAAAGCTTGATGAGATAACCCCTGAGAACAGTGCAGTTATCGCACATATCTATGAAGTTATCGCAAAGCTTGCCAAAGACCTCGACCTTAAGGACGGCTTCAGAGTTGTTTCCAACTGCGGCGAGCAGGCAGGACAGAGTGTTTTCCACATTCATTTTCATCTTCTTGCAGGCAGACCACTTGCTTGGCCAGCCGGTTAAAGAAATCAAACGGGCGGGTAAATTTCTTATCCGCCCTTAGTTTTAAGGGGGACGGCGGAAGTGGTGAGAAAAAGCTGTTATATCGGCTTTTCGTATTTTGCAGGGCTGTTTCTCTGTACCATTGGCTGGGGCAGGAACAACACAGTTTTTGCACTTGCGTCAGCGTGTGTAGCCATTACAGCCTTTGCGCTTTTTAAGAGATACCAAAAGCATATAGCTCTCTGCTTTGTTTCGTTCCTGATAGCGGTGGGAGTCAATACCGCTTATACTCACATTTTCTATGATAAACTGACAGCTTTAGACGGAAAGACCGTAACAGTTAAAGGCGAGATAACCGACATAAGCTATATAGGCTCTGACACCTGTCGATTAAGTGTCAATGGTACCGTTGGGGGAGTAAAAGGCAGGCTGACCTTTTATGCAGATGACCTTGACTATGATTACTATGACAATATCGTGGCGACAGTAAAGGTCAGCAGGATAAAAGACAGCATCAATTTCAAATCAGAGCAGTATGAGCGGCCTAAAGGCGTTTTTCTCCAAGGTTCGACCGCTGAAAGCATAGAAGTCACAGGCGGCGGAAACACCATTTTACGCAGTATAATGCACTATCGTGACAAGATGTTCATGTTGATAAACGATATCATAGGCGGGGATGAGGGCGGTTTTGCCGCTGCAATGCTCTGCGGAGATAAAACTGAGCTTTCAAAGCAAACGAAGCTCACGGTCTATCGTAGTGGCATAGGTCATATATTTTCCGTGTCGGGAACTCATGTGGTCATAATAAGTGCCATGATAGGCTGGCTCATGCAGAAACTAAGCAAGGATAAGCGTGTGATATTTGCCGTCCAAACTGTGGCAATGTGGGCGTTTGCAGTCTTTGCAGGATTTTCAGTATCCGTTGTGAGGGCGGCTGTTATGCTGACCTTGGTCACTGCCGCACCGCTCCTTTACCGCAGACCAGACCCAGCAAATACTCTCTGCCTTTGCGCTGTTATACTGCTTACCCTTTCGCCCTATGCGGCGGCGGACTGCTCATTCCTGCTGTCATTCACTGCAACATTTGTGATAGGCACGGTCTGCCCGAAAGCAGCGGCACTTGTAAAGGGCAAAGGCATTTTGTACAGCCTTGAACGGCAGGCAGTAAATGCGGTGACGATACTTTTTTGCACAATGCCAGTTCAGCTAATGTTTTTCAGCGAAATATCCCTTGTTGCACCACTATCAAATATCCTGCTGGTGCCTGTCTGTACCCTTGCTCTGGGTCTGACAGTAATAACTGCGGTAACAGGCGGTGCGGCAATAATAGCCTATCCTGTGCTGACGGTGGTAAAGTATCTTCTGAAAGTCGTTCTGTTTCTTGCTGAGCTGTTTTCAAAATTCAGCTTTGCCTATCTTCCTCGTGGAGTAAGACCACTTGGCATTGTAATGCTCGTTACCTGCCTAGTGCCTGTGGCGGTCATGTTCCTGAGAAAGTCAGTAAAGCTTGGGGCTTTTTGCACTGCTCTAATGCTTGTATGTTGGACAGCGGTGTATAATTTTTCTCTTGCTTTTGGAGGCTCGGTAAAGATAGTTGTAATGCCAAAAGGAAATGCAGTGCAGGCTGTGCTTTATGATAAAACAAAAGGTATGGTTTTTGATATCGGCAGTAAGGGCAAGCTCAACAGCGGTATGGAAAGCTTTTTGGAGCTTTACGGCATAAAAGAGCTAAAAGGCGCATTTATAGAAAGCGAACAGTATTACACTATAACGAAATATAACGAGCAGATGACTATACGACCTGACAGATTTTATATAAATGGCGAGCCTGATAATGACAGTGAACTGCCGTTCATGACAGGCGCACAGCTTGATTGGAACGGTGTTAAGATAGAAGCACTGGAGGACGGCTATAAAATTACCTCCGAGGGCAGTGTGGTCACTATAGAAAAAGGTTCTGTCACCATAAACGGCAGAAACCTTGACACAACAGATGAAGAATACCCATTGATGATAGATATGAAAAATTCGCAGATAAGGAGGACGGGCTATGGCTTTGCTTACGGCTTCGGCTCTTGGTAAAACGATAAGAGAGAATGATATCGACAGCCTTTATTATTTTTACGGACATGATACAGCGGCACTTGAAAGCTTTACAAAAAGGCTTGTGAACAAGCTTTGCCCTGCTGACGCTCAGGTCATGAACTTTCATAAGCTTGACGGCAAAAATATTGATTTTCCAATGCTTACAGACGCTTGCGAAGCTCTGCCTTTTATGGCTGAACGTGTGGTGGTGACTATAAACGACCTTAATATAGACGCAGTGACTAAGGACGATCTGGACGACCTGAAAAAGATCCTAGGCTCTCTTGGCGAAACCACCACAGTGATAATCTATGCCACAGGAGTTGACCTTTTCAAGAACAAAAAGTATCTTACAGACAAAAACAAGCGCTTTGCAGATTTCTGCGAAAAGCACGGCACTGTCTGCAACTTTGAATACAAAAGGGCTTCCGACCTTGGAAAGTCTATATCCACCTATCTTGCAAAAAGCGGCTGTACCATAACAAAAAGCAACGCAGAGTATCTTGCAAATCTCTGCCTTTGTGATACAGCTTTTATCAGCAAGGAGCTTGAAAAGCTTTCGGCTTATGCAGAGGGCAGGGAGGTAACAAGAGAGGATATCGACTTGCTTTGTATCAGGCGTATCGAGTCGGACGGATATTCTCTTGCAATAAATATCCTCAGAGGCAATGCGGCAATGGTCTTCACACGTTTGCGTGAACTCGATGTGCAGAATTATGAACCATATGCTATCATAGGAATAATCGGCTTTTCCCTTGCGGATATCTATAGGGCGAAGCTTGCACGTTCCTCTGGCAGGAGCGTTGCAGACGTGGCTAAAGATTTTTCCTATGCGAAAAACAGAGAGTTTGCAGTAAAAAACGCCTATTCCGAGTGCGGAAATATCTCGGCGGAGCGTATAAGAAAAACGCTTGAGATACTTTCTGAAACTGACCTTATGCTCAAAACAAGGTCACGGGGAAAAGACGGAGATATGCTCACCCTCGAGCAGGGGCTTGCAAGGTCAATGGCGTTAAGGTGTTAGTAAATGGAAAAACTTAAAATATCAAGGGCAATAATCGTTGAGGGAAAATATGATAAGATAAAGCTTTCGTCCATAGTTGACGGCGTTATAATCGTCACTAACGGCTTTCGTATCTATAAAGACCCTGACAAGGCAGCGCTTATAAGATACTATGCTCAGCATGGCGGAATAGCAATTCTTACTGACTCTGACACAGCAGGCTTTCGCATAAGAGGGCATATAAAGGGTATCGTCCCCAAAGGCGATATCGTGAACGTGTATGTTCCTGAGATATTCGGCAAAGAAAAGCGCAAGACAGAGCCGTCAAAAGAGGGCTTGTTAGGGGTCGAGGGCGTTCCTGCGGATATTATCAGGGAAGCCTTTGAAAAAGCAGGCATTATAGGCGAAAAGGTCGCAGACAGAGAACTCATGACCAAGCTTGACTTTTATGAGCTAGGTCTAAGCGGCAGACCTGACAGCAGCAGGCTCAGACAGCTTGTTTGCGAAAAGCTGTCGCTGCCCAAAAAGCTCACTGCAAATGCACTGCTTGAAGTGGTGAACACAGTGCTAGATAAAGAAAGCTTGCAAGCACTCATAGAGAATTTGACCTCAGAAAACAATAAAGACAAGGAGAATAGCGTTGGTTAGTCTTGAATTTTTATATTTCTTTCTTCCTGTTTTTATGGGAGTATACGCTTTGTCAGGGGTACGTTTCAGAAAAGCTGTGTTCCTGCTTGGAACAGTTGTGCTGTGTCTGTGGGTGTCCACATGGGGGATAATACCAATGGCGGTGTGTGCTGTTGTATCATACTTTTGCGGCAGGCTTATCCACCGCTTCGCAGACAAAAAAGGACTTAAAAGGCTATGGCTCATATTATCGGTGGTAGTAAATATGGCAGTGCTTCTTGTATTTATAAGAAGCGGTCACAGCAGCTATGACGTGACGTCTATATTCACAGGCAAAGGCGCAATGCTAAAGCTTTTCCCGGTGTGGGGAGCGGGCATTTTCACTCTCCATGGCATCTCCTACTGCATGGATATTTATAGGAAAGAAATAGAGCCTGAGAAGAATTTTCTTTTGGTATCTCAATATATATGCTTTTTCCCATGCTTTAGCTGTGGACCGATACTCAGATTTTCGGATATGAGCGAACAGCTTAGAAAACCTGTCATAACCTCTGGAAAGCTTGCAGAGGGCATAAAGCTTATGCTTATAGGCTTTGCGGAGAAGCTTTTTCTGTCAGATCCTATGTACGAGATGTGGCAGCACATAAGGGGAGTAAGTGCAGATTCGCTCTCCGCCGCTTGTGCATGGCTTGGGATAATAGCTTTCTCCTTTGCGTTCTACTATGAGCTTAGAGCTTATTCCCATATTGCACAGGGTATTGGTTCAATGCTCGGCTTTGAACTTCCTGATAACTTTGATCTGCCGTTTATGTCAGCAGGCTTCAATGAGCTTATAAAACGATTTGCCTGCACCTTTTATAGTTGGGTGAGAGATTATTTCTACAGACCTATATGTAGAAATAAAGACAGCGTTTGCCTTTGGGCATTGATACTGTCTGTGCTTGCAGGCTCGGTTTGGTATGGCTACGGCAGACACACAATGCTGTGGGCAGCGTTTATTTGTGTTATGCTTGGCATAGAATATCTCTTGAAAAATATTCTTGCGGCTGTGCCGACATGGGTAAGATGTGCGGTGATGAATGTTCTGTTTCTTATAGGTCTGCCGTTTCTTGCGATAGACAGCCTGCCTTCAGCCTGCGGATATGTTGCCGCAATGCTCGGCGGGGGAAGCTTTGCAGGAGATGTTCTTGCATCGTATGTGATAAAAACAGGAGTTGTGATGTATCTAATCTGCGGCTTTTTTGCAACAGGTATCGGCAGATATCTCAAACGCAGAATAATGCAGCTCAATACTAATATAGTTTACATAATCGAGCCAATGCTCACTATAGGATTTCTGCTTATCAGTACAGCGTTTCTTGTGGGCGGAGGTAATTCGTCTATGAATTTGTTTGTGAGATAAAATGGGAGGAGTGAACATTAATGAAAAAGGCTGCTGATTATATCGCAGTAAGCGCATTTTTTGTAATAGTCATAATGTTTGCGGCATATACTCTCGTGATGGGCAGACATGGATCTGAAAGTGAAAAGGCAGGCAGTTCAGATATAAGACATAACGTTCAGACCTATGTTAGCAATAATTTTCCTCTAAGCTCAAATTGGAAGTCGCTCAGAACGACCATGTTTGTGATGACTGGTAAGAAAAATTTTGATAATATCTATATCCTTAAAGATCGTCTTGTAGAGATCACAGATTTTGATAAGGACAGACTTGATAAAAATATCTCGCAGATAAATGATTTTTCAGAAAACACAGATACACCTGTATATGTTATGTTAGCTCCGACTGCCGCAGGTATCTATTCTGCTAAGCTGCCTGCTTATACTTCAAACACAGACCAGCGTGAAATGATAGATAATATCTATTATGACCTGGACAGCAGGATAGACACCATAGATACGTTTTTTCCTATGTATTCTGCAAGAAATAATTACGTTTACTATCGTACGGATAGAAAGTGGACTTCCTTCGGGGCGTATTTTGCCTATGCAGACGGCATAAAAGAGCTGGGTTTTGAGCCGGTCGTTCTGTCCAATTACGATCAAGAATATACCTCAAATTCTTATTATGGGGGACTTTACAGTGAACTTTGCTATAACAGCATAGGCGCAGACAGAGTTAACATCTTCCGTTCAAAGTATAAGACTACTGTGGATTCTGTGGAGCTTTACAGAGAAGATCAGGTGCTTACCTCAAAATCTGTTTATTTTAGATCTGCACTGAAAACAGCAGATAAAACGGCTATCTTCCTGCAAGGTGACAACTTTACTAAGGCAACGGTCAAGACAACTGCAGAGGACGCACCAAAGCTTCTTATCATCAAAGGAAGCTATGCCAATACCCTTGTGCCGTTTCTTACCCCACACTACAGCGAGATAACCTTGGTAGACCCTGACAAGCTCAAAGAGGAAGGCAAGACCCTTTCTGACGTGGCAGATACGAGTGCATATGACCAGATATTATTTATGTATGACTGCGACCAGTTTGCAAATGAAACAAATTTTGATCTGCTCAAATAATATGGGCTATGTACTTGAAAAAATGGAACAGATGTGATATAATAAAGAAAATGCCGTACAAGGAATGTGCGGCATAATGTATGTCTGAATATTTGAGAGGGTGTTTGATGTGAGTGAGCAAAAAAACAGACTTGATCTTATTGATCTTAATGACTATCCCGTATCTTGGTGGCTGAAACTTCTTGACCTCGGTCATAAGATAGTTCAGAATCCTGTCGCCTACAGCGAGGCTTGCAAGGGCAAGATAATGGGTACTCTTTTCTATGAGCCGTCAACAAGAACGCAGATGTCTTTCCAGACCGCTATGCTACGTCTTGGGGGAAAGATAATTGGCTTTGACAATCCTGCCACTTCTTCCGTTGCAAAGGGAGAGAATATCAAGGATACCACAAAGATAGTTTCCGGCTATGCCGATATCATGGTAATGCGTCACCCTACCGCTGGATCGGTAAAGGCTGCGGCACTCACTGCTGATTGCCCTGTTATCAACGCAGGCGACGGTGGACACCTCCACCCAACACAGACACTTACAGACCTGCTTACACTTAGAGAAGAAAAGGGCAGACTTGATAACCTGACCATAGGCTTCTGCGGTGACCTTAAAAACGGCAGAACAGTCCATTCCCTTATTAAAGCAATGGTATGTTTTCCAAACAATAAGTTCATATTAGTTTCAACTTCTGAGCTTGCTTTGCCTGTGTATGTAAAGGATATCCTTGAAGCGGCAGGCATGGAGTACAAAGAAGTTACCGACCTTGAAGAGGTTATCGGTGAGCTTGACGTGCTATATATGACAAGAATACAGAAAGAGCGTTTTGCTTCTGAGGAGGAGTATCAGACTCAGAGCGGAAATTACATACTCGATACAAGAAAGCTTTCAATGGGAAAGCCTGACCTTATCGTGCTTCACCCTCTGCCAAGAGTCAATGAGATAGCTATCGAGGTGGACGACGACCCGAGAGCAATGTATTTCAAGCAGGCAAAATACGGTATGTATATCAGAATGGCACTCATACTTACAGTTATAAACGGCGATGGTGCTTCGCAGCCGCTTATGAAGGGCAGAGTGCATAAGCACATTGATTGTTCAAATCCTAACTGTATCACTCACCACGAAAAGTATCTGCCACATTGGTTCAAAGGCGACGGCACAACGCTTGTTTGCGAATATTGTGACGAGAGAACATTGGTGGAATAAAATAAGAGCTTAATGGGGTAAACAAAGGCTGTGTGTCAGTCTTTGCTTGCCCTTTTTTATTGTGCAGATAGCGTATATTAATAGCCTTGTGATATGCAAAATCGTTAAAAGTAACGAAATTCTTACAATATGGTAACGAATAATCTTGAAATAACGTTGAGCGTGTGGTATAATTAAAATGGATAAATTTTTTACAGGAGCTTTGATCTAATGAATACACTTTCAGATGAGGAGTTTGAACAGATCTACGGACGAAAGCCTGTCAGAAGGGTGAAAAAGAAAAAAATATACTGGAACAGAATTATTATTGCATTGATAATACTTATCGGCATTGTGACTGGTCTGGTAAAGCTGACAGCCTTGGTAGTATCAAAGATCAAAGGAGACGATACGCAAAAAACAAACAAGGTATTGAATAATACATCTTCTGTCGCTGTGAAGGAGGACGCTTCTTCTGCTGAGGATAAAAAAGACGAGCCTGCGAAATATTCAAATATGGACTTTACAGTGTGTGTTGACGCAGGTCACGGTGATTATGACGGCGGCACAACTGACGCCTCAGGAACAAGATATGAAAAAGACGATAACTTAAAGGTCGCACTTGAGGTGCAGAAATATCTTGAAAAATACGGCGTCAATGTGGTGATGATAAGAGATGATGACTCTTTCCTTGAGCTTGACGAAAGATGTGCAAAGGCAAATAACGCCAAGGCTGATATGTATGTTTCACTTCATCGAAACAGCTATGACGGTGATATTTCGGGCGTTGAGGTTTGGGTAAACAATTCTGAGCCTGAATATGACACAAAGCTTGCACAGAATATACTTGATGGTCTTGAAAAGGTAGGTATATCTGAAAATAGAGGAGTACAGTATGGCTACGTTGGCAATTCCGGTGTAAACTACTACATAAATGCCGACACTGTTATGCCAAGCTGTCTTGTGGAGCTTGGATTTATAACCGAGGATATCGACAATAAGCTTTTTGACGAACACCTTACCGAGTATGGACAAGCTATTGCTGATGGTATAGTTCAGACAGCTGTTGAGGTTGGTCTTGTTGATGAAAGTGGCAAAAGACTTATGTCTGAGCAGCTTATCTCACCTGAGAAGCCTGTGAACAATAAGGATTCTTCATCTGCGGCTGACGCTATGACAACGCCGATGGAGACGGATTCTTCTGCTGACGTTTATAATACTCAGGAAAACGAGTGGTATTGATAACAAAAAAATAAAAGCGAACACAGTTCGTTTCTGCTAATGCAGAGAAACCGTGTTCGCCTTTTTGTTGCTAAAGCTCTTTTCTGATGAGTTTGAATTTCTCAAATTCTTTCGTCAGGTCTGCCAGAACGTTTTCAAGACCCTTTTCAGAGTATTCTTCGTGATATTCTGCCACAAAGTCTGTTACCTCCGTGACGCACTTTGTGCCGTACCATACTCTGACATAAAGTTCTTTTTCATCGCCGAGAACAGGGTCTATGCGGTAGCTGAAATTGGTGTAATTGCTGCCAGACCAGGTGTTTTTTTCTTCAAAATAGTGAAATGTGGGTATATCAAAATAACCATGGAGCATTGCGTATTTTCCTTTCAAAAATCATTCGTTTATGATATTATAGCATATCATTGTTCCTTTTTCAAGCATTTAGTCTGCTTCTTAATTAAATTAACCTAAAAAACGTTTACATTTTTGTTAGGAATGTATATTGGAGAACTGTTCAAAATATGTTATAATTAATAATGGTGTGACTATTTCAGCGGTATGCTGTCGCAGAAAGGATAAGATCTATGAGCATTACAATAAAAGATGTTGCCAAGGAAGCCGGTGTTTCAGTGGCGACAGTGTCAAGGGTTCTCAACGGAAGCTGTAACGTATCAGATGAGTCAACAAAAAAAGTCAATGAAACTATTGCAAGGCTCAACTATTCTCCGAATTTTCTGGGAAGAAATCTTAGAAAGTGCGAAACGAATGTTATTCTTGTAATTATGCCGACCTCTGAACATTCTCTTTATTCAAAGATAGTCATGGGTATGCAGGATTATGCAGGACAAGTTGGTTACGATATCATAACTGCAGTTTCCTATTCAACCTCGACCGCTGAAACAAGGCAGATGAATATGCTTTTTAACAGAACTGTTGACGGTGTTATCCTTCTTGGCACTCAGTATGACGCAGCTTCGCTTAATAAGCTCGCAGAGAATTATAACGTTGCTCTGTGCTGTGAGGGCGTGAAGGGCGCAAATGTGCTTACTGTCGCTGTTGACGATGAACAGGCTGCGTTTGACGCTGTCGCTGCTCTTATCAAAAAGGGTCATAAAAGGATAGGCTTTATCGGAACGAACTCTTCGGCTATCTCCTCCACTGCAAGAGAGAACGGCTATATAAGAGCATTAAAAGAATATGGCATAGAGATAAAGAATGAATATATCTATAAAGAGTCCTATGACTATGACTGCGGAGGCAGAGCGTTTGAATATTTCAATGCACTTGCTGAGAAGCCTACGGCGATTTTCGCTGTGTCAGACTTGCTTGCTATCTCAGCAATGCACAAGGCAATAGATATGGGCATTGATGTGGGCAAAGATGTCGCCATAATGGGATTTGACAATATATCCATGTGTGAGTGGATAATCCCTACGCTTTCAACGGTTGAACAGCCTTGCTCAAAAATGGGCGAGCTTGTTGTGGCAAAGCTTATTGAGAACATGAATAAGACTACTAAGGATAATCATTATTATACTGTTGACCACAGGATAATTCTAAGAGAGTCCACAGGCGACTAATTACTTTCGTAAAAATAGATAGGGGAGAAATAAGGCAGTTTTTCCGTGAAAACTGCCTATTTTCTGTAAGAAAGGATTTTTTAGGGCATGGAGAAATTTACAAAAATACTTGAAACGATAGATGGCTATGTCTGGGGCATACCACTTATCGTACTCATTATGGCTGTGGGAATATTCCTCACCTTTAGGCTAAGGCTTCTTCAGATATTCCACCTGCCAAAGGCTTTGAAATTTATGTTTAAGAACGAAAATGGTGGCAAAGGCGAGATATCAAGCTTTGCAGCACTTTGCACCGCACTTTCTGCAACCATAGGTACGGGAAATATCGTCGGTGTTGCAACAGCCATTGGTGTGCTTTCAGGCGGACCTGGAGCGCTCCTCTGGATGTGGATAGCTGCTCTCCTTGGTATGGCAACAAAATTTTCCGAGGGCTTTCTTGCTATCAAATACCGACGTATGGATGCTGACGGACACGTTTGCGGCGGACCATTCTATTACATAGAATACGGCATGGGTAAGAAGTGGAAGTGGCTTGCAAAGGTATTTGCGTTCTTTGGCGCTTGCGTTGGTCTTTTTGGTATCGGTACTTTCTCTCAGGTGAATGGTATCTCATCGGCAGTTCAGGCTTTCTTTGATCCTAAAAAGGAACATACAGTGAATATTTTTGGTACTGACTATACATGGGCTGTTATAATCTCTGGACTTTTGATAACTATTTTTGCCGCACTTGTTATTATCGGAGGCATAAAGAGGATCTCAAGTGTTTCTCAGGTAGTTGTGCCTTTTATGGCGGTCGTTTATATAGTTGCTTGTCTTTCACTTATTGTTATAAACATTCAGAGGCTCCCTCACGCTGTTGCCCTTATTTTTGAACAGGCATTCAGCTTCAAGGCTGTCGCAGGCGGATCTCTTCCTACAATGTTCATTGCTATACAAAAGGGTGTTGCCAGAGGAATTTTCTCAAATGAGTCAGGTCTTGGTTCGGCACCTATCGCAGCCGCAGCCGCTCAGACAAAAGAGCCGGTAAGACAAGGTCTTGTTTCTATGTGTGGCACATTTATCGACACTATCATTGTATGTACTATGACAGGTCTTGCTATCGTAATGATGGGAAGCTACGAGGCTATCAACCCAGTAACAGGCAAGCCTTTTGAGGGCGTTGAGGTCACAAATCACGCTTTCCAGAACGGCTTCTCGTTCCTGCCGTCAATGATACCTGCATTTATTCTTATGGTCTGTCTTGTGTTCTTTGCTTTCACAACTATCCTTGGCTGGAACTATTACGGTGAAAGGTGTATGGAATATCTTTTTAACAGCAACATGAAGGTGGTCATGGTCTACAGATATCTCTACATCCTCGCTGTATTTATCGGACCATATATGACGGTTTCTGCCGTTTGGACGATCGCTGATATCTTCAATGGACTTATGGCACTGCCAAACCTTATAGCGTTGCTTGCTCTCAGCGGTGTTATCAGTAAGGATACAAGGCGTTATGTGGCGAAGTATTCCAGAGCAAAACGGATCAATAAGCTGGTAAGAGCGTAGATATCGTATTTTATATGAAGCGGAAACGGCTGAATGTGGTTTCCGCTTTTTTTTATGCTGTAGGCTTAATCACCAAAAAAATGAATGGTTATTTGTTGAAATCACCAAAAGTATTTAAAAGAATGTAACAGTGATTGTAACTTTGTTGACAACGATTACATTCGGTGATATAATAGCTTTGTAAGAATCAAGGATACGTTTTCTAATGAAAACGATCTGTTACGGAGGTTATATATAATGAAAAATTCCAAGCGTGTTATTGCCGGTGCAATGGCTCTCTTGTCAGCAGTGAGCGTAGCTTCATGCGGTAGCTCATCAGGCGGCGATTCAAGCAGCTCTTATGTTGATAAGGTAAAGGTAGCAAGCACCGACGATATTGCTACTATCCCTGATGGTTCGGAAAAGGAGTTGGAGTGGCTTTCTTATTTTGACATAAATCCAACTAAGAAAGAGCCGGAAAAGAGAACCGACCTTACTCTTTTTGAGGAAAAGGGCGGTAAGATCAAGTATTCTCAGACATCATCAATGAACAAGTATGATAAGCTCGCTGCGAGACTTATGTCTAACAATCCACCGGATATGTTCTGGTATGAGCAGTCTATGACATTCCCTGCAAACTGTATCAAGGAAATGTTCCAGCCTGTTGATGATATCGTTGATTTCGATAGTGCTATGTGGAGCGATGTTAAGGACGTTGCAGAGCAGTTCACTCTCAACGGCAAACACTTTGTTGCACCTATCAACTTCCTGCCAGGTTCTGTTATCACATATGATAAGTCTATGATAGACGCTGCTGGTCTTGATGATCCATATGAGCTTTATCAGAACGGCGAGTGGGATTGGAACGCATGGTATGATATGATGTCAGAATATGTTGAGGGCGCTGCTGCTGACGAGGAAAGATATGGCGTAAACGGTTGGTTCGCACCATTTATCTTCCAGTCAACAGGTAAGACTCTTATCACATATGACGCTGATAAGGACGAGTATGTTTCAAATCTTAACGACGCTGACTTTGTAAGAGCATCTGATATGCTTTATGATATCGCAAAGAATGGTATGTACTATCCTGATTGGGTAGGACAGGCAGGCGACGCATTCAAGAAGAATATCCTCTTCTATGCAATGGGTCCATGGGCTTCTACCGGTACACATTCACCAAAGGACGGCGACAATTGGGGCGTAGTTCCAATGCCAAAGGATCCTAACTCTGATAAGCTTTATACAACTATCGACATGAATGCGTATATGTGGGTAAAGGGTTCGACAAAGAATGACGCTATGAAGTGCTGGCTCGAGTGTGCAAAGATAGTTTATACTCAGGATACATATAAGGATATCGAGAAAGAGAAGTTCTTTGTAAACAATCCTAACTGGACAGAAGATATGTATAACGTAGCTTACGTTGACCTTGTTACAGACAAGTTCACTAAGATATTTGACCCTGGTTATGGTATCTCCACAACTCTGTCAGATAATGACGCTGCAACAAATGATACTAAGGAAGCTGTTATTCCTTATCTGTATACTTCAGTTATGAAGACAGATGAGAATGGCTCACAGTATACGTGGACACAGCTCAAAGAGCAGTATAAGGGTACTGTTGATTCAGAACTTAAAACTCTCAACGATCAGTATCACGCATATTTGGAAAAGAATAAGTAATATAACTTGCCATATAAAGACGGACGGAATTTATTTCGCCCGTCTTTTTTTGTTGTAATGTCAGAAAAAATGTGATATAATCATAGAGTACATTAAGATTTAATTAAGAATTATGTTGAGCTGTTTTTAAAGAATGTGGCTTATAATAATAAACGTAAAAGAAAGGATCGTGCCGATATGGAGATAAAGGAGCCTGTAATCCTTGTTGTAGATGATGATAAAGATATAGTGGGAGCTATCGCAAAGCTGCTTGAAATGGAGGGCTATAAGGTAATAAAAGCCTATGACGGTCTTGAGGCTTTGGAAAAGCTCACTGAGAACAGCATACAGCTTATACTCATTGACGTCATGATGCCTAAGCTGGACGGACTTTCTACAATGATGAAAATAAGGGCAACAGAGAATATCCCTATACTTGTGCTTTCCGCTAAATCTGAGGATACAGATAAGGTGCTTGGGCTTTCAATGGGCGCTGACGATTACATAACAAAGCCTTATAACCCTATGGAGCTTGTGGCAAGGGTAAGAAGCAACCTGAGAAGATATATGCAGCTTGGCGCTATCGACACGGCAAACAAAACGGATATTATAGAAATAGGCGGTCTGGAGCTTGACACTAAGGCAAAAAGCTTAAAGGTTGACGGAGAACCTGTCAAGCTCACCGCCACGGAGCTTAAAATTCTTGAGCTTCTTATGAAAAACGCAGGCAGGATATTTTCTGCCGAGGAGATCTATTCAAAAGTGTGGAACGAGGACGCATATGCCGTTGAAAACACGGTAATGGTACATATTCGTCACATCAGAGAGAAAATAGAAATAAACCCTAGAGAGCCGAAATACTTGAAGGTGGTGTGGGGAATTGGTTACAAAATCGAGAAAATTTGAGCAGGCAGAATGGTTTAAGATATTCTCAGCTAAAAAGATGAGAATTATAGCATTTGTGCTTGCCTGCGTTATTGCAGGCGGTTTTTGCTTGTCTTTGGTGCTTTATGCTAACAGCCATGCTGACAGCAGCAGTAAGTCTTATCTTAAATCAGAAAGCTATAAGCTGGCTTCCAATGAAATGTATGAGGAACTGTGTGTTACAGCTTCGGCTTATCTCAGATATGTTGATGAGGATCGGAATTACACTCAGTCTAGACACCTGCTCAATGACTATCTGAATTATCTTGATTACAACCGCTATAAATACAAAAAAACAGAAAGCGGTATCCAGCTTATTGATAGTCAGTTTGATTACTATGTGGGGATTACTCAAAATGGCGAAACAAGATATCTGTCAAATATAAAAGATATAGAAAATTATGACAGCGAAACGGATAAGATAAAAGCTTTTAAATCGTCGCACAAAAACTATATACTCCGCCGTGATAACGAGGTAATGAGCGACAGAACTTCATCAGGGCAGATAGTTGACTACTATTACAATACAGCGGAGTATCAGGATAACGTGACAGAAGAGTTTTATGCCGACAATCTTGTGCCCGTAGGAGGAAGTTATTATGATAACTACGGCAGATATTTTTACAATTACGGCAATTATGATCCAATAGCTTTCTATAATGTAGACTCAAGATATAATGTTATTAAAGGTCTTGATTTGAAAAACGGTCTGAAATATTCCGACAGGCTTGAAGATGAAGAAATTGGTGACGATTATGACACTGATGACGGCAATGAATACTATGACTATGACAACGGCATATATTATTATGAGGACGATTACGGAAACACATGGGCAAAATGTGAAAACCTCTATGACCTGCCTGATTACAAAGCGACAGACAATGACGATTCAGGTATAACGGTATTCTTTGCACCGAAAGCTGAAAAGCTTACGGCAATGGAAAAGGAATACACCGAGGCTTTGAATGATATGTATCGTGCCAAGCTTTTTGTGATCGTTTTTGGCGTTATTGAATTTATGCTTGTGTGTTATCTGCTCCTGATCTGTGCATATAATGCAGAGCCTGAGAGCGTTGAACGCTGGAAGCAAGGCAATTTTCTAAAAAAAGTGCCTACGGAAGTTTACCTTATCCTAATGGTACTGGCTATTACATTTGCTTTTGTATTTGGCGCCTGCTGGAATTATTATGTGAGCATTACAAAAAATATTTTTGACAATGCTTTGGCTAATTCCGTTTTCAGAAATATACTTGCTGTAGCGTTGTTTGCATTGGCATATTTTGCAGGCTTCGGCTCGCTTATGGAGTTTGTTGGCAAGATAAAGACAAGAAGCATATTCAAAGAAAGCCTTATTTGCAGATTATGTAAGTTCCTATGGCGCAAGTATAAGGAAACATCACTGTATCACTATTTTCATGGTCTTCCACTTGGAGTGAAACTATCCGTAAGAACGATAGCCATAGGCGTTATACTGTTTTTGGAATCCGCTTATTATTCCAGTGCAGATGTTGAGCCGTTCTTGCTTGTTGTGGCTTTGATACTGATGGTGTTAGATATCCGTGACTTTTCTCAGCTTTCAAAGCTCAGCAAACAGATAGACAGCCTTGGAGAAGAAAAGCCTTATGAGGGCAAGATAAGAAAAACTTCGCCGGTGTATGCTGAATCTGAAAAACTCAACTCAGTTCAGGATAAGGTGAGAGAGTCGGTGGAGCAGCAGATACAGTCTGAGCGTTTGAAAATAGAGCTTGTGACAAACGTTTCACACGACCTGAAAACACCGCTGACTTCCATTATCAGCTATATCGACCTGCTTAAGAAAATGGATCTTGACGATGAAGCTTCGAGCTATGTGAAGATACTTGATAAAAAGGCGCAGAAGCTCAAAGGCATTGTGTCTGACGTTTTCAGCATAGCAAAAGCCACAAGCGGCGTTGATGTAAACCTAACAAAGCTTGATTTTGTGATGCTGTTAAATCAGTGCATCGCAGACGCAGAGGACAAGATAGCTGACAGTGGCAAGATAGTAAAGATAAACATAAATGCCGACAGCGCAATGGTAATGGGCGACGGCGACAAGCTTTACAGAGTGTTCCAAAACATTGTTGACAACGCTCTGAACTACTCTATGGACGGCACAAGGATATTCCTTGATGTGTACAAAAAAGCGGACAGAATAGTATTTGCCGAGAAGAACATTTCGGCAACGCCGATAAACTTCACAGAGGAAGAGATACTTGAAAGATTTGTGCGAGGGGATAAGTCACGAACAGACGGCGGAAGCGGTTTGGGATTATCCATATCAAAGAGCTTCACGGAAGCCTGCGGTGGTATCTTCAATATCGAAATAGACGGAGATATGTTCAAGGCGATAGTCGAAATGCCGATAATTCAGGAGGATACGGCAGAGAAAACCGATGACAAAACGGAATAGCGTAAATAATAAAACGGTGGAGAATGACAAACATTCTCCACCGTTTTTACATATACGCAATTACTATGCGTGAGATAAAATATCTGCGTTATTTTATCCCCTTTACCTTATACCCTGCGTCCGTTACCGCCTTAGAAAGCACCTCGTCAGCCACGTCCTTGTCAAGTGTGATGTAAGCGCACTTGTCCTCAAGGGAAACATCTGCTGTAACGCCGTCTATCGCATTAAGCACCTTCGTTACTGTGCCTGTGCAGTGTGAACACATCATGCCGTCGATCTTCATTACCTTTTTCATTTTTCCGTCCTCCGTTTTAGTATTTATTTCAGCCTTTGCGGCTTTGTTTTCTCTGCCACTTTTAAAAAGATTGAGCCTTAACGCATTGGTCACAACGCAAACTGAGCTTAAACTCATTGCCGCTGCACCGAACATAGGATTGAGCTTCCAGCCAAGCAATCCGTAGAATACTCCTGCCGCCAGCGGAATACCAAGCGAGTTGTAAATAAGTGCCCAGAAAAGATTTTCCTTGATGTTCTTCATAACGCTTCTGCTGAGCTTGACAGCCGTAACAGCATCATTCAGATCGCTTTTCATTAGAACGATACCAGCCGACTCGATAGCAATATCCTGTCCTGCACCGATAGCTATTCCAACATCTGCCGTTGTAAGGGCAGGAGCGTCATTTATTCCGTCGCCTATCATGGCTACCTTTTTGCCCTGCTCCTGCAATTCTTTGATTATCGTAGCCTTGTCCTCAGGCATAAGCTGTGATCTTACCTGTGAAATGCCAAGCTTTTTCTGTATTGCTCTAGCCGTTTTCTCGTTGTCCCCTGTGAGCATTACAGTTTCAATGCCTGCCTTTTTGAAGCCCTCTATAGCCTCTGCACTTGTCTCTTTTATCTTGTCTGCAATGAACAGAATGCCTGCAAGCTTGTTGTCGATCGCTACATAAAGTGGTATCTCACCATTGTCAGCGTGAGCATGAGCTGTCTCCTCAACCATCGATATGTCAACTCCACTGTTATCCATAAGCCGCTTGTTACCGATAAGAACGTCTCTGCCCTCAACAACAGCCGATATACCACCGCCTGCTGTTTCTGTGTAGCTTTCAGCAGGGGAGAGTTCAATGCCATTTGTCTTGCAGTGGCCTGTAACAGCCTTTGCAAGTGGGTGTGATGAACCGCTTTCTGCCGAGCCACAAAGCATTTTAAGCTCTGAAACATCAAAATCACCAAACGCTTGCGCTGAAATAAGCTCAGGCTTGCCTTCTGTGCAAGTTCCTGTTTTGTCAAGAACAACAGTGTCAATGCTGTGAGCAGTTTCAAGGCTTTCAGCGGATTTTATTAGGATACCGAACTGTGCCGCTTTACCTGTTCCTACCATTATTGCAGTGGGCGTTGCAAGTCCCAATGAGCATGGGCAGGATATAACAAGCACTGATATTGCCATGTTAAGAGCAAATGCGAAGCTATAGCCAAGTAGCAGCCATACTACCAGTGAAATAAGAGCTATCGTTATAACTATAGGCACGAACACAGCGCTTATCTTGTCTGCAAGCCTTGCTACAGGCGCTTTTGAAGCGGAAGCGTCCTCAACGAGTGCGATTATCTGTGAAAGTGTTGAGTCTTTAGCTTGCTTCTCACACCTTACCTTAGCAAAACCGCCAGCCGATACGCATGCACTCATAACTCTGTCACCCACTGCCTTGTCTACAGGTATGCTCTCGCCTGTGAGTGCAGATTGGTCAACAGTGCAGTTCCCATCAATAAGAACTCCGTCACATGGCACAGACCAGCCAGCTTTGAGCAGGAATACATCTCCCACCATTACGTTCTCCGCAGGAACTTCCATCTCCTCGCTGTCACGGATAACAACTGCCGTCTTAGGCGCAAGGCTCACGAGCTTATTCACAGCATTAGCCGTCTTGTCTTTTGAGCGAGCCTCAAGATATTTTCCCACAGTGATAAGTGTGAGTATCATGCCGCATGACTCATAATATAGATTCATCATATACTCATGTGCCGAGCCAAGGTCGCCCCTGCCCATAAAGTAAGCCATTCTGTAAGTGCCGTAAACACTGTATATGAATGAAGCCGCCGCACCAAGAGCTATAAGGCTGTCCATGTTAGGGGAGCGGTGGATAAGATTTTTGAAGCCGTTTGAAAAATAGTGAAAGTTTATTGCAATGATAGGCACTGTGAGCAAAAGCTGAGTGAGTGCGTATATCATCATGTTTTTGTGCCCTGTAAAAATAGGGGGGATAGGTATGTTCGCCATGTGTCCCATGCAAATATAGAACAGCGGTATCAAAAATCCCACAGACCACCATAGGCGTTTCTTCATCTTTTTACTTTCGTCCTGAGCCGCCGCAACAGGTGATGCAGTTTTGTTTTCTTTGTCGCCTATCTCGCTTGCTCCATATCCTGCACTTTCAACAGCATTTATGACCGCCTGAGCGTTAGTTACGCCCTCGTCAAGATCCACCGTCATTTTGTTTGCAAGCAAGTTCACGTTTACGTCCATCACGCCATTTACTTTACTCACAGCCTTTTCCACATGAGCCTGACACGCCGCACAACTCATGCCAGTTACATTGAATTTTAACTTTTTCATAGATATTTGCCTTTCTATTTAAGCTTTTTCATAAGCTCTAATACTTCATCGACAACTTCAGTGTTGCCGCTTTGTACCTCCTCTGTCATGCAGGTTTTCATGTGTTCCTGCAAAATAAGATAGCCGAAGCTTTGCATTGCACTTTCAACAGCTGCAACCTGAATGAGTATATCTCCGCAGTAGCGGTTATCGTCAAGCATTTTGATAATGCCGTTTATTTGTCCCGAAACTCTGCTTAGCCTATTCTTTAGCTGTTTTATTTCCTTATCATCACGGGGAGTGTGCTTGTGCCTGCAAGTATCACAGCAGCCGCATGACAGTTCTTTATCATTTCTGTTGTCCATGTTTTTTTTGCCTCCTTACTATATCAAATACCCTTATGGGGTATCTTTTGCTGCATATATATTATATACCCCTTGTGGGTATTTGTCAACCATTTTTTTATATTTTTTGCACGAAGCAAAAAAATATCCGCCCTCCCAAAAGGAAAGCGGATATCAATTATTCAGTTAGTAGCCGTAATACCCAGTGTCATAGCTGTAGTTGTAAGCATTTTCTTCCTGATACTGCTTGATAGCTTCGTCAATGTTTTTACAACTGCCGTAAACTATATATTGAATGAACGCAGAGTTTGCGGCAAAGTCCGGATTAAGCACGTCCATGCTATAGATGACTTCGTTTGTGAAATAGCCGTCAGCAGGTATTCTAAGCTGCTGGATATCATATTTCATGTAGTCAAAAGCATTGAGGAGCAGATTTGCGATCTCACCATCAGTAAGGTCTGTGTTTATCTCAGGAAGGACTTTGTTCAGAAGCTTGTCAAGCTGAACAAGACTGAGCTTCTTGGATTCGGTTATGATCTCTGAGATAACACGTCTTTGACGTTCGGTACGCTCATAGTCGGAATTTCCTACATATCTAAGCCTTGCAAACGCAAGTGCCTGATTTCCGTTAAGATGAAGCTTTACCTTATCCTCATCACTCTTGCCCGCAAATATGTCGTCGCTTATATAGTCAGTGCCTTTCTTATTTTTAAGGTATTTGTTCTGTTCGGCCATCGGCTTCTTCATGCCCTCGGCTTCAGCCTTTGACACTTCCATGTCGATACCACCTACAGTTTCAACTATATCTATAAACGAGTAGAAATTCACTCTTGCGTATCTGTCTATCTGGATACCGAAATAATCCTCAATACACTGTTCAAGATACTCGCAGCCACCGTGCCAGTAAGCGCTGTTGAGCCTGTTGCCCTCGTCAAATTGCGCCATGTAAATGTACATATCACGCATAAGGGAGGTCATTGTAATAGTCTTGTTCTTGGTGTTTATGGAAATTATCATCATAACATCGGTATTTCCACGGCTCTCCTCTTCTGTATCACGAATATCCTCGCCAATAAGCAGAATGTTCGTTACGTCCTCGCTGGATATCTTGGAGGACTGCTTTTGTAGCTGAGCCTTAAGCTCGTCCTCTTTTTCCTTTGCGTCAAATGTATCCGCCTCACTTGTAAGCTCGCTGGAATTTATAGGCGCTCTGCCTGAATTTATCTTAGTATCTTTAGTTCTGTCAAGCATTCCTGTGTAGTGGAAAAACAAACCTACGATAATGGCAATTATAATAATGAATACTACAAATATTATTCCAAGAGCAATACCCGTCTTTTTCTTCTTGCTCCAGCCTCTTTTCTTTTTTGGCGTCTTATCCTGCTTTGAATCAGACTCATGTGTCGGATCAGCTTTCTGCTGTTCCTTTGAGGGGATAGGTATGACCCCCGTAGGTCCGTTTGAGTTTGAAGCATCAAGTATCTTTCTATTTTCTATTGCATTGGATATTAGCGACTGTAAATCCTTATCTCCCTGAGTGTTGGAGGTGTTCTTGTTGTCGTTGTCCATAAAATAAACCTCGTTTCCGATTAAAGTCAGCAAGCCGGAAGTCTATAGCTCGTTTAAGCATAATACAATAATAGTATATACTATTTTACCTCAAATTACAACATAAATTTCGTACGAATTTGACTTTAAAATTACATCAATTTTTATAAAATCAAATAAAACCGCTTTAATTTATAACAATTTTACAAGAGATTATTGCAGCTATTTGATAATTTATAAAAAATTCAGAGAAAAATAGAAAAAACACTTGCCTTTTGTATAAAAATTTGTTATGATATTAGTAAGAGCGAAAAGGTGAGTTGTGTCCACATGATCTCACCTGATTTTTTTGTGTTTTATTTTTGATATATGGAGGAGAAATGATATGCCTACAAAATATGTCTTTGTAACAGGCGGTGTAGTATCAGGTCTTGGAAAGGGCATAACCGCTGCGTCACTGGGAAGATTGTTAAAAGCAAGGGGCTACAGCGTTACCATTCAGAAATTTGACCCGTATATAAATGTCGATCCAGGCACAATGTCACCTTATCAGCATGGTGAAGTTTTCGTAACTGACGATGGTGCGGAAACTGACCTTGATCTTGGTCACTATGAGAGATTTATCGACGAAAATCTTTCTATCAATTCAAATGTTACCACAGGTAAGATATACTGGACAGTTCTTAATAAGGAGAGAAGAGGAGATTATCTTGGTGGCACAGTTCAGGTCGTTCCTCATATCACCAACGAGATAAAGGATCGTCTTTACAGAGTAGGCAAATCAACTGACACAGATATAGTTATCACAGAGATCGGCGGAACAGTTGGCGATATCGAGTCCACACCATTCCTCGAGGCTATCAGACAGGCTTCTATCGAGCTTGGAAGAGAAAATTCTGTATTTATACATGTGTGCCTGCTGCCTTATATCTCAGGCTCAAAGGAGCTTAAATCAAAGCCTACACAGCATTCCGTAAAGGAACTGCTTTCTATCGGTATCCAGCCTAATATCCTTGTTCTTCGTTCTGAAATGGAGATACCAGAGGATATGAAGCAGAAGATAGGTCTTTTCTGCAACGTAAGAGCAGAGGACGTTATACAGAATCTTACAGCACCATCGCTTTATGAAGTGCCTCTCTGGCTTGAAAAAGAGGGCCTTGCAGATGTTGTTTGTCATCATCTTAAGCTTGAGTGCAGACAGCCAGACCTTAAAGAGTGGCAGGAAATGATAGGCAGAGTTCATAGCTGTAACAAGAAAGTAACTATCGGTCTTGTTGGCAAGTATGTTGAGCTTGAGGACGCTTATCTTTCCGTAGCAGAAGCTCTCCGTCACGGCGGTTTTGAGAACAGCGCAGAAGTTGATATCAAGTGGATACAGTCTGAAAATCTCAATGAGAACACTGTAGCTGAAATGCTCCACGGCTGCGACGGTATAATCGTACCGGGCGGCTTTGGTGACAGAGGAATCGAGGGCATGATCGAAGCTATCAAATATGCAAGAGAACATAAGATACCAATGTTCGGTATCTGCCTCGGTATGCAGATGTCTGTTGTTGAGTTTGCAAGACACGTTGCAGGACTGGAAGGGGCAAATTCTTCCGAGTTTGGTGACACTCCATATCCTGTTATAGATATAATGGATTCACAGAAGGATATCACAGAAAAGGGCGGCACGATGCGACTTGGCCTTTATCCATGCAAGCTTGCAGACAATTCAAGATGTGCTGAGATCTATTCAGCACCACAGAATCTTATCCGTGAGCGTCATCGTCACCGTTGGGAGTTCAATAATGAATACAGAAAGCTTCTTGAAGATAAGGGCCTTATGCTTGCAGGCCTTTCACCTGATGAAAAGCTTGTTGAGATAGTAGAGCTTCCAAAGAATGTACACCCATGGTTCGTTGGTGTTCAGTTCCACCCAGAGTTCAAGTCAAGACCAAACAGAGCGCACCCTCTGTTCAGAGATTTCATCAGAGCTTCTATCGAGTATTCTGAGTTTGGCGAGAAAATATAATAACATATAGTTTTTATCAAGGACAGATGATTTTTTTCATCTGTTCTTTTTTTGTGCAAAAATGCAAAACGTGCAGGGAAAATGGCGTAAATATGTATGATTTGAATAAAAGTCATTGACCTTTTATGTGATGTATGATATAATCGTATTAAGTGGAGTGAAAGCTGACAGGTGGTGAGGGTTTGTTAAAAGATCTTGAGAAACCAATAGAGTATCTAAAAGGCGTTGGGGAAAAGCGTGCCGAATGTTATGAGAAATTAGGCGTAAAGACAGTATATGACTTGCTTTGTCATTATCCGAGAAGTTATATTGACTATACCTCGCCTGTCCCCATAGCCGACGCACCAACTAACGAGCCTTGCATAGTAAAGGGCAGAGTAGTTAAAAAGCTCCCTGAAGCCCATATTAGAAAAGGTCTGTCAGTGTACAAAGTCATTTTTACCGATGACGTCACCGACCTTGTAATAGTTATCTATAACAGCGAGTATATGTATAAACAGCTTGAAGTGGATAAAGAGTATTACCTCTGCGGCAGGATAACAGGAAACCTTGTGCGAAAAGAGATAAATTCTCCTGTGATACTTTCTGCCGATATGGAAGATAAAGTCCAGCCTGTCTATCACCTCACAGAGGGTCTTAGTCAGCAAATGCTCAGAAAAACAGTAAGGCTCGCCCTGAATGTTTTTAATAAGAATATCTATGAGCCGCTGCCAAAAAGCATAATGCAAAGGTATAATTTCTGTTCTCTTGAATATGCTTTGGAGAATATACATTTTCCAAAAGATATGCACATCTGCGAGCTTGCGAAAAATCGCCTTGTCTTTGACGAGCTTCTTGTTTTGCAGCTTGGTATGCAGCTTATGAAAAGCCGAAGCCGTGAAAAAAGCGGGTTTGTGCTGAAAATGCAGGATATGGACAGCTTTTATAACGCTCTGCCTTTTATCCTTACAAACAGCCAGCAAACCGCAATAGAGGATTGCATCAGAGATATGCAGAAAGAACAGCCTATGAACAGACTCGTTCAGGGCGACGTTGGCTCGGGTAAGACCGCAGTTGCGGCAGGAGCGGCATATTTTGTGTATGAAAATGGCTGTCAGAGCGCACTTATGGCGCCTACTGAGATTCTTGCAGAACAGCATTATGAAACCTTGAAAGGCTTCCTTGAACCGCTTGGCGTAAAGGTGGCACTGCTCACAGGCTCTATGACCGCAAAACAGAAAAAGCTTGTGAAAGAGGGGCTTGAAAACGGTGAATACGCCGTTGCGGTGGGAACACACGCTCTTGTTCAGCAGACAACGAAGTTCAAAAAGCTTGCCCTTGTCATAACAGACGAGCAGCACCGCTTTGGCGTTGAACAGCGTGCGGCACTTGCTTCAAAGGGTGAAAATCCCCATAAACTTGTTATGTCAGCCACGCCTATCCCTAGAACTCTTGCCCTTATGATATACGGCGACCTTGATATTTCTGTACTGAAAGAGCTTCCTAAGGGCAGACAGCCCGTTGAAACATATGCCGTTACAGGAAAGCTTCGCGAGCGTGCTTTTAACTATGTGAAAAAATATCTTGACGAGGGCAGACAGGGTTATATAGTCTGTCCAATGATAGAGGAAAGTGATATGGACTTGCAGGACGTTAAGACCTATGCTAAAAAGCTCTCTCAGGGCACGTTTAAAGATTACACTGTGGGGCTTCTTCATGGCAGAATGAGCGGTGCTCAGAAAGAACAGGTCATGAACGACTTCAAGGAGCATAAAATAGACCTGCTCGTTTCCACAACAGTTGTGGAGGTAGGAGTTGACGTGCCTAATGCGGCAATAATGGTGATAGAAAATGCTGACAGATTTGGTCTTTCCCAGCTTCACCAGCTTCGTGGTCGTGTGGGAAGAGGTAAATATAAATCAAGTTGTATCCTCATTACAGACAACGTGAATGAGAATAGCGTGAAAAGACTTAAAATTTTGGGCAAGACTAACGACGGCTTTAAGATATCTGAGGAAGATCTTAAACTCAGAGGTCCAGGTGACTTTTTCGGAAGCAGACAGCATGGCCTTCCTGCATTGAAGATAGCGGATATGTCACAGGATATGGATATACTAAGAAAAGCACAGGAGGCCGCACAGCTTATCAGGAACGCAGACCCTAAACTTGAGCGTACAGAAAATATATATCTAAGAGAGCTTGTGGATAAACTCTTTGATAAAACTATGTCAGATAATTGAAAGATGTAAAGTTTGAAAACTTTATCGCGTAAGATGAGATGTAAAGCAAAAAGACTTTATAAAGCAAAAGAATAAAACGGAGGTAGTTATGGAGCCAATAAAATTTTTAAAGTACATTCTGTCGAGAATTGGGATAATGATCGTTCTTACACTGTTTTCAGCCTTTGCAGGCATTGTGCTGATACCGGCTCTGGTTACGGTCTTTCCGTCAAGCACATCTGCTTTCAAAAGCTTTATGACAAATGGTAATGTAGACTCATTTATAGGCTTTGCGGTCATGCTTATATTTTTCCTAAGACTTTTTTATGACGACGGCAAACGCCATGCCGCATATGAAAATTGGAGCTGGGTCAATATTACAATAGTGTATCTTCTTATGCTTCTAGTGTATTTTATTCCTGCAATATTCAGGGATTCATTCAGTCAGGAGGGCAAGGGAGATATCTTCTATAAGGTGCTTTATTATCCGTGTATATGGCTGAATGAAGGCGTGGGCATGAACTACCTTGTAAGCGTGATCATCGGCATAGGACTTCTTCTTGCAGCGTCCTATTGTTTCTATCTGATAGCCTATAAAGTGTATGTTCATAAGCATCCTGTCATTCTCAAAAGTATGAAATCTTTTAGTGCGGGCAAGACAGATAATAAAGTATAAATTGTATTATTTGAACATAAATAAGAGTATTTACTATCAGAAATCTGTATGAACTCGCTTTAAATGTTAAATAGTATTTAAAATGTTAGTTTAATTATTCTATTTGTACAAATTCGATAAATTTGTGAAGATTATTTTGTAAACAAATTAACGCTTAAAAAGCACTCAATCACTTGCGAAAAGATGAAAATAATGTTATAATTATAAAAATGCGTTTTGTGTATTTTTAAAGTTTTTTGTTATGAATGCACAAAATGTATAAATAAGTGGAGGTGTATCTACATATTATGAAGAAATTTTCCTATGTTGCTAAGGATACCTCGGGAAAAACCATAAAGGGTATCTATGAGGCTGAGGATGCACAGGAAGTACTGGACAAGATCCACGAACAAGGTCTTTTCTGTATAAGTTATTCAGAAGCATTGGGCGGTGCAGGCAAACAATCTGTGCACAAGTTCAATACTAAGGAACTTGCTTTCTGCTGCCGTCAGCTTGCGGCAATGATGACATCGGGTCTTACCATTGTTAAAGCGCTCGACATTCTCTATAAGGAAGAGGAGAATAAGGGTGCAAAGGATGTTTGGAGAAGCGTTTATGACGATGTTCAGAAAGGTCAGAGCTTTACCGAGGCCCTCGATACAAGAAGAGGAAGCTTTCCGGACTTTTTCATCTCAATGGTAGACGCAGGTGAGACCTCAGGTACGCTCGATATGACAATGCAGCGTCTGAGCGATTACTATGCAAACTCAAACAAGTTGAACAATAAGGTAAAGAGTGCGATGACCTATCCTATCATACTTGGCGTTCTTTGTATCGTCATGGTAATCGGTATGTTTACGTTCATCATGCCTATATTCGCAGGTCTTATGCCAGAGGATCAGATGCCTGCACTTTCTAAGGCTCTCTTCTCATTCAGTGACTTTTTCAAGGCAAAATGGTATATCATTCTTATCGTGGTCGTTGTTTTGATATTCGGTTGGATATACGCCTTGAAAGTACCGTCAGTCAGACTTAAATTTGACTACATAAAGATAAAGATGCCTGCCGCCGGAAAGCTTATGGTAAAGATCTACGAGGGTCGTTTCGCAAGAACTCTTTCATCACTTTATTCAAGCGGTATCCCAATGGTAGAGTGTCTTGAACGTTCGTCAAGAATACTTGGAAATGCTTATGTTGATAAGATGTTCATTCAGGTAGTTGATGAAGTTAAGCAGGGCGCACCGCTTTCAGCGTCACTTGCAAAAACAGAGATATTTGAAGGAATGTTTACTTCCATCATCTATGTCGGTGAGGAATCAGGTGCTCTCGATGAGATCCTTGAGAAAACTGCTGACTACTATGAGGAAGAAGCAGACGCAGCCGTTACAAGACTTGTAGGACTTATGGAACCATTGCTCATCGTATTCATGGGTGTTGCGATCGGTCTTTGCCTTGCGGGTATCTTCCCACTGCTCTACGGTTCATTGTCAGGTCTGGAAAACTAAGGGTCTGCATTTTATGTTCGTTAATTTTAAATATCTCCTCTCCTTTAAAATGGAGAGGGAAGATATTTGTTTTGAAAAATAATTTAAGAGGTGAAGGAATAAATGCTATCATTTGATATTTCTGATAGACAAATCAACATTGTTAAAGGTGATAACTCCTCTAACAAGATAAGGATCGAGAGATCTTTGCAGGTAGACGTTCCTGAGGATATGATTCTTAATGGTGAGGTCATCAACCTTTCAGGTCTGTCTGAGTTACTGCTCACTCAGATCAAGGCTGAGGATATGATGGATAAGGACGCTATCGTTACTTTTTCATCGAGCAACATCGTATTCAAGGAGCTTGTAGTTCCAAAGGCAAAGGGTAATGAGTTCCTGCTTATGGTACAGAACCATATGAGCCAGGAAATGGGTATCACAGATGAGTATTCTATCTCATATACAGTAGTAGGTGAAGCAGGCGAGGATAATCCTGGTGCAGTGAAGGTACTTGCAACAGCTTGCCCTAGTACGATAGTTGAAAGCTACAGAAAGCTTTATAACATTATGGGCATGAACCTCAGATCTGTTAACATCGGATGTAACTCTATCGCAAGAATCGTTCTTGCTGACAAGTCCAACATGGAGAAAATGCCACTGTTGGTTTGCCAGATCGATAAGAACTTCCTTGGTCTTACACTTTTTGAGAATGGACAGATGGCATTCGCCAGATACGTTCCTATCTCAGAAGAAGATTATGATTCTGACGATTATATCACTGAAGCTCTTAACGAGAACATCTTCAGAATGGAGCAGTTCAATAAGGCAAGAGGCGGTTCAGGACTTGAAAATGTTATTCTCTATGGCTTTATCGAGGACTACATCAAACTCGTTGACGCTCTTGACGGTCTTGATATAAAGGCTTCCGTTCTCGGTGTGCCTGCTCAGATCACAGGTTTCGAGAACTTCGAGTTTACAGTATTCGCTAATGCTATCGGTGCTCTCTATAAGAGAAACAAGGCAACAGAGAAGATCAACCTCCTCGAAGTCGATCAGTCCACAGGTAAGGGCGGCAACAGCGGAATGGGTTCGCTGCTCATGACAGGCGGTATCTTCGCTGCGGCAGCCGCAGTGCTTATCGCAGGTGCAACACTTGTTATTAATCTCAGGAAGAGTTCTATCGAGAAAGATATAGACAAGACTAATGATAAGATAGCTGTTTGCAATGAGAAGATCGCCCAGAACCAGATACTTCACAATAAGATGAAGATCATGCAGGATTATTCAAACTATGTTACATCAGCAAATGCAGCTCTTGAAACACTTCCGGTCGTGTCAAGTGAGATGTTTGACGATATCAAGGAAGCTCTTGGTTCTTTCAAGTATGAAGGCTTTACATATAACCTTGAAGCTGGTACAGTAACACTTACTAAGGTTGAGCTTGATGATCAGTCAGATGTAAAAACAGCAATCGATGCCCTTGTAGGTACAGGACTCTTCCAGGAAGATGTAGGATACAACGGATATTCGATCGGTGAAGACGGCAGCTCAGGCGTAACGCTTGATTCGCTGACACTTTATCTTAAAGAAGAGGGCGAGGGTGAATAATTATGAAGTTGAATTATCGTGATAAAATGATTTTGATAGTAGTATTCGTACTGCTTATAATTGTTGCAGGTTTTATGCTTTTTATTAAGCCTGCCATTGATGAGTGTAGTCAGGCAAGCAGTGATCTGGAATCAGCAAAGGTACAACTCAGCGAGCTTGAAGATCAGGTAGACAAGGATAAGAACCTTGCCGCTGAGATTCAGACACTTTATACAAGCACCTCACAGGTCGCAGCTAACTTTTATGATTATCAGGTAGCATACAAGGCTACTGATAAGGTTCGTGAGCTTTTTAATGTTGATGATGTAAAGATCAAAAACTCCAATATGACTATTTCATCATACGGCAGCACAGTTCTTTCGCCTTTTGCTTATGAGTCAACAGCAACAGCTACTGATTTTGACACTAAGGTAGATGAATACAATAATGCAAGCACAACTGATTCATCAGCTGCAGACGCAAACACAGACGCAAATGCAGCTGATACCAATGAAACAGCTGCACAGACAATAGGTTACTATAGCCTTAACATTCAGTTCAAAAGCTCGCTTTCAGGTTTCAAGAATTTTGCTGACAACCTGACGACAAACAACGAAAAGAGCATGGTGATCGAGAATGTTAGCATTGAAAATGTCAACGAGAGCGAGATCTCCGGTACAATGACACTCAATATGTACGTTTTGAAGAAGCTTGCTGATCCTTCTGCCAGCTAAGAGAAAACTATTTGGTAGGATAAGGAATATTTCTTATCCTGCCAATTAGTGCTATATAATGATTAAAAATTTTATATAAGTAATCAACCTGTGTAAAATGAAAAAAAGTATAGCATAAGTGATAATAAAACTAAGAAAGGTGGTTAATATGAAGAATACTCCGAAGAGGAAACAAAGAAACAAACCCGGAGTCGTGCTTTTCACAGCGGTTGCTGTCATGCTCATGCTGTCAATACTTTTGACTGCAACTGTTTCTTTTGTTTCGGTAAATAGGACAAAAACAAATGATAACTATAAGAGCAAACAGGCTTATCTGACAGCTTCATCTACTCTTGAAAGCTTTATTAATCAGATACAGACTGATACTGCTCCAACTAATGATCCTACTGCAAAGGCTCAGCAGAAAAAGGCCATAGATAACCTTAAAAAGCTAGCAAGTGCTAATAGCGGAAAGGGTACAACTACTAATGTCAGCTATAATGGATCAAATGGTAAAAGCGATAATATCGGTACCACAAAGATAACTGTAGCACAGGAGGGTACAAGTGTTGCAAATATCGTTGTTACCTGTGAAACTACTTATCTGGGAAAAACTGAAAAGGTAGCAGCTCATATTTCCACGCAGTCAGTTACAAAGCCTGCCGAGTATACAAATACTATCGAGCTTGTTGGTAATGGTGGCGCAGGTTACGATAACCTTAACGTTATCGGTGATATGGCTGGTATCAATAATACCACTGGTAAGGTCTATAGATTTACAAACAATACTAGTATCTATGGTTCTTATCTTATGTATGGTTCTTTGGAGGTTTCAACTCAGCCTCTTATCATGCTCAAGCCTAGTCTTGTAGATGAAAAGCAGGGTTCAACTGTTACAATTTCTGAAAACCTTGATGTTTCAAATGAATTCCACATCAACTCCACAATGGCAAGAGCAGACGGATATAACTATGTTAATATCGGTCAGAAGCTTTCCACATCAAACCATATGGACGTTGGTTCTTCAGGCTTTGATGTCGATTTGTTCTGTTGTGAAGCTAACATCGGCGGAAATGACTATACACAGTATGGTAACTTCTACGTTTATAAGGGCGCAGGTGCTTATAATGGCGATGCAACATTTGGTGCAGCTGGTCAGACGATCAATGGCTCTCTCTATGTCGAGGGTGATCTTAATGTCACAAAGTCACTTAAGGTAACAGGCTCTGTATATGTTACCGGCACTATCACGGGTAAAGATAAGATCGTCTGCCAGGCTTCAAATATTCATGAAGGAGCTGTTCTTAGCAAAGCAGGTCGTGACGCAAAGCCACAGATACCTGTATCTGCTGATGCCTATGTATATTATCCGGAAGATTTCTTCATGAGCAGTGATACTAATGTGACAACGATCTCTGATCAATATCAGGCTTTCTATGATGGCTCAAACACTAAAACTTTCAATACCTTTGCAAGCGATCCAAGCTATTGGAATAATGTTGACTACACGCTTACTGAGCCAATAGACCTTACAGGAACAGGAGCTAAGACTCCAGTTACAAGCCGCTACAAATTGAGAATAACATCAAGCTGTACATGGGCATCTGATCTTTCGTTCAATGATTATGGCAATGGTTCAAGGATCCTCGTTGATGTTTCTGATTCTTCAGGCGATATTGTTATAAGACTTCAAAATGGTCTTAGTCTTGATTCAAGCTGGTCTCCAACTATAGTTGTCAGAAATCGTTCAACTATAATTGATACAACTACAGGTGACAGAAAATACAACTGCTATTTTGTTTCAGACTCAGGCAGTGCTATTACACTTAATGGTATCGACTCAGTAACAGGCAAGTCCAAGCATTCGGGTTCAAGCGCATGTAACTATAACTTTAGTGGCTTGAAAATATTTGATTATGACACTTATGTTCGTATGTATAACTCTGATACACTAAAAAATACTAAGGGTAATCCTGGTGCTCCACAGAGCAGCTTCATCCTTAATCCAACATCAGTGGACGTTGCAGGTTCTTACAGACCATCAAACAGCAGTATCATTTTCTTATTTGCTGAGAATACAACGCTTAGCGCCACAAACAACAGTTTCTTCCAGGGTTCATTCTACTCACCAGAAGCAATGGTTAATATAGCAACAAGTGGTCTTAGTGGACTTAATGTTACAGACTCAGCAGGCGGAAAAATGACCGTTCAGTGCTGTGCAGTCGGTGTAGTTATCGCAAACAGCTTTGGTAATGCCAATACAGCGTTCTATGTATACACTAAGCCTTCAACTACTTCTGTAATGCAGAATGCGAAGGGCGGTAAGGACGATTCAGCATTCGGATATACTCTTGACAGATATGATCACTATTAATTGAAAGGAGTATACTCATGAAAAAGAACAGCAAAAATAAAAAGGGTATGACTCTTGTAGAGGTCATCATAGCAATGGCACTTTTGTCAGGTATGTCAGCTATGCTTGTTACAGTTGCTGTTGCGGCTAAAAAACAGAATCTTGAAAACTACTACCGCAACAATGAAATGTATACTCAGGCAGTAAATGCCGAGCAGTATAATGATAACAAGACCGTCAATATGAACGAGTTGAAGGTAAACAAGTTCTCTTCAAGCGGCAAAACTACAAATGAGTTTGCCCTTGAGGCAGACTTTGGAAGCGGCATAAAGTTCAATACTACAGCCTATGGCTTTAAAGCAAAGCTTAATAATATTGATGAAGACGCAGGCTATCAGCTCAAATTTCTTCAGGGTAAGGACATAAACATTACGCCTAATCCTGAAAAGAGCGTTTACTGGGTAAAGTTTTATAACAATTCAGGGGCAGATATGAATTTCTATGCTCTTACTCCTGAGCTTACAGGCGGAAAGTTCTTTGATGTAAATAATAACTCATCAGGAAATTCACTTCTTATCCCTATCGGTGACGGTGGAAATCAGCAGTTTGGCGTTGTGCTTTCAGGCGTAACAGGAAGCGATTATTTCGGCTTCTCACAGTCATCTGATCTTTACAGCAGCGCTCCAACAGCCGATGCAGCTGCATTTAAGATCACAGATGCGACCTTTGACCATTATCTTGAAAAAGATGCGTCAGGTAAAGCTACAGGTTATGTAGTTATCCATTATATGGGTGGTTCTGATTACAAAAACCAGGCCGACTATGACGCTGCACAATCAACACCATAAGGAGGGAGGATCTTGAAAATGAATAAAAACCGCAAGGGTTTTACCCTTGTTGAGCTTATCGTTGTGGTAACGATTTTCGGCGTGATCCTCGGAGCTATCCTTAATATGATTAAACCTGCAAATAACGTTTATCATGACGCTGATGCAACAATGGAAAGCAATGTCATAGGTTCAGGTCTTATAGACTATCTTGATGATGAGCTTAGATATTCGACCAATGTTCTTGTGCTTAAAGATTATATTGGTGTGCCTGATGTTTCAACCTCTGGTACTATCGGTGCAAGCGGTGTGACCTATTCAAATTGTATCGTTATTGATAATAATAATCTTCGTGGCTATAGTCTGAAAAACTATTCAGGCAATGACACGGATACAGCCGCAAAGAGAATGGGTGCAAAAGGCTGTATCCTCAATGTAGGTAAGGTAAATACAGAGGGCTTAAACTTTAATAATTCTGCTGTTGCAAGAGGCGTTGATTTTTACGACAATTATAAGTTTGATATCGGTGCAAGTATCAGCAAAATTGAGGAAATGTATACTCTCGACGTTTCTCTTACAGCCTATCAGCCAACATATGAGAACGGAAGCTATACTTTTACGAAAACAAAGTATAAAAAGGACGCAGCAGTAAATCTCACAAATATTAACATAGATGAAGGCGATTCATACAATGTTAATGACTATAAAGATTTCTCTGTAGCTCCTGATTATGTCACATATCCTCAGGCAACTACTGCTCCTGCAGGTTGCACAGCTCAGCAGGAAAAGTATTACAGCCTTGACGCTTCAAACACATATACTTATATTTTCTACGATAAGACAACAGTTTCAAGTTCAAAAACATACAGTGTAAAGTTTATCTACTCTGCAAGCGACCCTGAACCAACGCTTCGTGGTAAACAGATAGATACTAAGTCTGTCAAGGCGGGTACAGTTTATAAAACTCCACCTTCTATGTCATCAAGAACAGGTTATGGCACGCCTTATTGGGTAGACAGCAAAAATAACGTTGCTGATTTTACAACAGGCGTAACAATAAATAAGGATATGGTATTCTCCTGTGTTTATCCGCCTGTTGCACCGAAAGCCCAATTTAATGTAACGTTTGAGAATATCGACGGTTCTACATTTACAACAACAAGTGTCTATGATGGCGACTTTGCAAATGACCCGGGAATTCCAACTGACATGGATACTATAAAACAGGATTTTGTTAAGTGGGTATACAAATCAGATAACTCAAAGGGTCTTACTGATGTTTCTATTACAGATAGCTCAGTTGTTTTCGTTCCAGTTGTACAGAATAAGCATAAGGTTGAGTTCAAATTAAACGGTTCTTTAATAAATGCCTCAACTATTTATGTATCTGATGGTAAATATGCAAGTTATCCAGGTGCTATCCCTGTTCCGTCAGACGCTGATAAGATATTTGGCGGTTGGGTCGTAGAAGGAACAAGCGATGATATATCTACTAAGGTTATAACATCAGATACTGTTTTTGAGGCAACCTTCATTTCAAAACCGACAAATGATTTGTACGTTATCAGCAGTATCGCAAGAAAAATCAATGATGGTGAGATAGACTATGATATAACAATACAGAATAATGGTTCTGATGTTGTAAAGATCTGGTCTTTAAGTGCTAATGTTGGTTTTGCATTTGATCAGATGCAGGCGGATTGGAGATTGAAAATTCCAAATGATAAGGTTTGTGGATTTACAACGAACAACGATTTGAATAACCCATCAAACTGTGTATTTATTCCAGCGGGTGGAACCGTCACAGTTACGTTGTATTTTAAGAAGTACAACGATCCAAAGTATACTGAGGATCTTTCAAAGTATTCACTTAACCCATCTGATATTACAGTATCTAAGGTACAGTAATTTCTTTTCTCAATCAGACCCCTCCACGGGTCTGATTGCTGAAAAAATCCCCTTAACAGAAAACTTCTATTAAGAGGATTTTTTGAGCAAAAAAATTCCGCAGTATCAAACTGCGGAATTTGTGCAATTATCTTATTATCAGCATTGCTTCGTTCATCATCTCGTTAAGACCAGTAAAGTCCATGTACCATGAGCCGATCTGCTCTGAGTACAAAGCTGCAACAGCAATCCCTATGGAGAGATATGGACCAAATGCAAATACTGAATCACCGCTTCGGTGCTTCTGGATAAGTCCGCCGATCGAGCCTGTTATTAGTCCAATTAGAAGTGCTACCAAAGCACCCTGCATTCCGAGAAACAACCCTGCGGCTGCCATGAGATATACATCTCCCATGCCCATTGCTTTCTCATGTGTGATAAGACAAATAATAAGCAAAGGCACGCTCACAATGAAAAATCCGATCAAGTGTGATTTAAGCGTAAGTCCCGTCTGATCTTTGCAGAAGATGTATTCCGCAACACCAAGCAAACCTATGAATATCACAACATATGTGTTGATAAGCTGAGTGTCCCAGTCCATGAAGAATACAACGATAAGAGCAGAGAATAACAGACAGACAAGTGCTGCACGAAGCGGATTGAAAATCCCATTAAAATGGTAGAATACCCATAAGTAAAGCAGTGCGTTCAGCGTTTCAACTATAGTGTATCTTGCCGATATCTTTGCACCGCAGCTTCGACACTTTCCACGAAGTATGCACCAGCTTACTATCGGTATCAGGTCACGCCGTTTGATCGGCTCACCGCAGGTCATACAGTGAGAATTTCGCTTGATAAGACTTTCATTTTTCGGCAATCGGTATATGCAGACGTTAAGAAAACTGCCTATGCACGCTCCGAAAATGAACACAAATACATAAATGATTATGTATGATAAGGTTAAATTATCCACAGTGATCCTCCTTTGGATTCATTAGTTAATATATTAATTTTATCATACTTTCATGAAGATTACAATAGATAATATGATTTTTTTGCGGTTTTTGCACCGCAGCAGACGTTTCCGCAGCGTCGGATCCCTAAATCAATGCGGAGGATTGGAGTAATATATATGAGAAACGGCCCTATCGGTCAGTATCTGGTACAGAAAGGTCTTATAACTGAAGAACAGCTTCAGGAAGTTCTTGCCAAACAGAAGGAGCAAAAGGGAAGACTTTTTGGTGATGTCATTATTGACATGAAGCTCGTTACCGATGTTCAGTTCTGTCAGGTCCTTGCCGAGCGACTTAATGTGTCTTATATCGACCTTGATAATACTGAGCTTATGCCTGATATCGTCAAGAAGATACCGGAGGCAACTGCAAGAAAGTATAACGTCATCGCAGTCAGCAAAATAGGCAAGCGTATGACCGTTGCAACTAATGACCCTATCAACTTCTATATTTTCGAGGATCTCCGTGTTATCACAGGCTGCAGCATAACACCTGTCCTTGCCACAAAGTCATCTATCAACCGTGCTATCGGTAAGATGTACTCAGAAGGTCAGGTTAACTCCGTTGTTGACGAAGCTACAAAGCAAAAAGAGGAAGAGCTTAACCTTGAAGAACTCAAGGATATCTCCGAGGAGAGAATTGAGAACGCTCCTATCGTTAAACTTGCTACCGCTATCGTCGAGAACGCCCAGCGTCAGGACGCAACGGATATACATATCGAGCCATTCAAGGATAAAACCGTTATCCGTATCCGTGTAAACGGCGACCTTATCGAGCTTATGACTCTTTCCGCCGCACTCCATACTTCGCTTGTTACCCGTTTCAAGATCTTGAGCGGCATGAATATCGCCGAAAAGCGTATCCCGCAGGACGGCCGTATGTCACAGGTCGTTGACGGCACAACTCTCGACCTCCGTGTATCTAACCTTCCAATGGTGTACGGTGAGAAAGTCGTTCTCCGTATCCTCGCAACAGGTGATATGTCACTGAGAAAAATTACCGACCTGGGTATGACAGATTATAACTATAAGAGATTTGAGGCGTGCCTGAAAGTGCCGCAGGGAGTTGTCCTTGTAACAGGCCCTACAGGTTCAGGTAAATCTACCACACTTTACGCCGCACTTGGCGAAATATCTAAACCAAGCAACAACGTTATCACTGTCGAAGACCCAGTCGAGAAGAAGATAGAGGGCGTAAACCAGTGCCAGATAAACGAAAAGGCAGGCATGACATTCGGTGCAGCACTTCGTTCTATCCTCCGTCAGGACCCTGACATCATAATGGTCGGAGAAATGCGTGATACTGAAACTGCTGAGATCGCTATCCGTGCCGCTATTACAGGACACCTTGTGCTTTCAACACTTCATACAAACGACGCCGCATCTACTGTAACAAGACTTGTGGATATGGGCGTTGAGGCATACATGGTCGCAACTTCACTTATCGGTATCGTTGCTCAGCGTCTTACAAAGGTGCTTTGCCCTGAGTGCAAAAAGCCTAGAATGTCAACTGAGGAAGAAAACGAGCTTATGGGTCTTGACCATTCAGTACAGGTGTACGACCCATGTGGCTGTCCAAAGTGCAATAACACAGGATATAAGGGAAGAACCGCTATCCATGAGATCCTTCTCGCAACACCGTCTATGCAGGCTCTTATCACAAGGGGAGCAAAAGCTGACGAAATTCAGGAGCTTGCAAAGAAAGAGGGCTGTCACCTGCTTCGTGACAACGTTTCAGAGCTTGTTCAGCAAGGCAAGACCTCAATGGACGAACTTATCCGTGTAACATATGCTGTATAAAAAAGAAATATATGGAGGTAAATTCTAATGGCAATCGACATTAACAAAATTCTTGATGAAGCAAGAGCCCTTGGCTGTTCCGACCTGCACTTCACCGTAGGTATTCCGCCGATAGTTAGACAGGGTGGTAACCTGAGAAAGCTTTCCTCATATCCTGATATGACCGAGATCGAAATTCTCAAAATATGCGAGGATATGTGTACAGATAAGCAGCGTCAGTCTATCAAAGACCATATTGATACCGACTTTACATATGTATCTTCAAGAGGTTTCCGTCACCGTGTAAACGTGTATCGTCAGAGAGGAAACACGGCCATCGCTCTCCGTCTTTTGAGAAACGATATCCCGACCCTTACCGACCTTGACCTGCCACCTATCCTTGCAGAGTTCTCAATGAGACCTCGTGGACTTGTGCTTGTAACAGGCCCTACCGGTTCAGGTAAGTCAACAACTCTTGCCGCAATGATCGACCATGTAAATATCCATAAATCAGCACATATAATCACTATTGAGGACCCTATCGAGTATATGCACGCTCATAAGAGATGTATGGTAAACCAGAGAGAGATCGGACCTGACGTACCGAGCTTCTCACTCGCTCTCCGTGCTGCCCTCCGTGAGGACCCGGACATTATCCTTGTAGGAGAAATGCGTGACTTCGAGACTATCGAAGCTGCTGTTACCGCCGCTGAAACAGGACATCTTGTTATGAGTACACTTCATACAACGTCCGCACCGTCAACTATCGACCGTATCATCGACGTTTTCCCTGCTCACCAGCAGCATCAGATCAGAACTCAGCTTGCTTCCGTTCTTGTAGGTATCTGTACTCAGACACTTTGTCGTACATTCGACGGCACAAGCCGTGTAGCTTGCTGTGAGATTCTTAACGCAACAGACTCTATCAAAGCTATGATTCGTGACGATAAGGTGCATCTTATCGGTTCAGCAATGCAGACAGGTAAAGCAACAGGAATGCAGACCATGGATCAGGAGCTTGCAAAGCTCGTTCGTTCGAGAACGATCTCCATGGACGTTGCGCTTGAAAAGTGCGTAAACCCACAGGATCTCAAGAGATTTATCGCAGGCGGAGCTTAAATTACAATATTAATAATAAAGAGCGTTTTTACCGAGAAAGTAAAAACGCTCTTTTTGTTTACCTTTTTGTCAGCCTTTGACCTCGTTATCCTTGTGCCATACGTTGTTGTAAAGAAAAACAAGCACAGCCATTGCAATGATAATGAAATATCCAAGAAAGCTCCAGCCATCAGGAACATCTCCAAAAAGGAAATATCCTAAAATCGTGGTAAAAATCAACTGCGAGTAATCATAAACCGATATCTCCCTTGCAGGAGCGTGAGTGTAAGCCGCAGTTATAGCGAACTGTCCGCCTGCCGCACCTGCGCCGGCTCCCAATAAACAAAGTATTTGGAAAATCGTCATAGGGTGGAAATCTAATATTAGAAATGGCAGGGTGAACAAGCAGGAAAATCCCGAGAAGTATGCAACTATCACCGCACCATTTACTCCATGCTGTCCTAAGTATCTTACGCAAGCGTAAGCAAGTCCCGCTCCCATTCCTCCTAGAAAACCGATAAGGGCAGGGAAGAAGTCTACATTCTGAAAACTCGGCTTGATGATAAACAAGCTTCCTATAAATGCACAAATTACAGTGAAGCCCTGAAAGAAAGTCAGCCGCTCTTTAAGGAAAATAAAAGAGAAAATGATAACGAAAAACGGTGACATTTTGTTTAGCATGGAAGCGTCAGACAGCACAAGATGATCTATGGCATAAAAGTTTCCAAGCATTCCTAGCGTGCCAGCAAGCGCCCTCACAAAAATGACCGCATTGTTCTTTTTGCCCTCAATATGAAACCGTATGTGGTTCTTTTTCAAAACTCCGATAGCGAAAAACAACGCCACAAAATTTCTGAAAAAGGTCTTTTGCACCGTCGGTAAGTCTCCCGAAAGCCGCACAAATGCGAACATGAATGCAAACGAAAAAGCCGACAGAATAATGTAAATAATAGCCTTGTATTTACTTTTCATCTCTGTCACCTCCGTTCATGTAAATGTGTTCACGCCTCAGCTCTTTTATAAGCTCGCCAACGTTCCAGCTTTGATTGTGTGCCGTGACAATGGCTTTTAACTTCACCGTAGCTTCTTTTTCCCTAAGCATTTTCAGTATAGGGTCAAGGCTCCTGCCGTCAATGCCCGAAAAAATAAGGCACTCGTCCGTGATGTCCTCGCCCTCTTTTTCAGACCTGACAAAGCCCTTGAAACCGCAAAGATATCCCACCTGCTGTCCCATTATCTCATTGTCAAAGAAAACAGCCTCCGCATTTTCGCTTTTAGCAATATCTTCAATGATATCACGCTTTTGCGAACTGATATTTATGCCGATTATCTTTTTCGGTATAGCACTTCTTATTCTTGACTTCATAAAATTACTCCTCAAATCGTACTATCTATATTATACCCCGATCTCATATTTTCTTCAAGAGCAAATATACAGAATTTTTACCCTCATTTGCCCCGATTTTATGTGCGAACGCAAAAAAAAATCGCCCCGATCTCTCGGAGCGATGATTTTATTTAGTCATTAGAGTTCAATAATTACCTTGCCGCTGAAGTTAGGAGCAATTTCAACAGTCTTGTCTGTGTTAGCCACAGCGATCTTGAAGCTTGCCTTTGTGTCAGTGTATTCGCACTCGATCTTGTTGCCGTGTCTTGTAGCTGTCAGCTCGAATACCTTGTTTGCTTCAGTGTCATAAATAGGGCAAACTGCACTCTTGCCGTCTTCAAGCTCGTAGATAGTGAATGTTGTGCCCTCAAGATAATCATACTCTATCTGTCTTTCAAAGTTGCCGTATGCAATAATGCTGTTTGGCTTAGCAAGAGCAGGGATCTCAAAGTATGAGCATTTGTGCTTGTACCACTTGCCGCCCTCAAGAACCTTGCCAGTGATAATATCTGTCCACTTGCCCTCAGGAACATAGTATTCAGCGATACCCTCGTCATTAAGGATAGGAGCAACAAGAATGTTGTCGCCGAACATATACTGTCTGTCAAGCGTCAGGCAAGTTGGGTCGTCAGCAAAGTCGATGACCATTGCTCTCATTACAGGTACGCCGACCTCGTGTGTCTTGATAGCCTGAGCCCACAGATAAGGCATGAGCTTGCCCTTGAGCTTTGTGAAGAAGCGCAGAACGTCGCAGGATTCCTCATCGAAGAGCCATGGCACTCTGTATGACTGGTTACCATGTAGTCTTGAATGTGATGAGAACATACCGAACGCAGCCCATCTCTTGTAAATGTCAGGTGTAGCAGTAGCTTCAAAGCCTGCCATGTCATGTGAAGTGTAGCCGAAGCCTGAGATACAAAGTGACAGACAGCCTCTTACAACCTCAGCCATTGAGTTGTAGTTGCCTGAGCAATCTCCGCCCCAGTGAACAGGGAACTTCTGACCGCCTGCTGTAGCAGAACGTGCGAACAGACAAGCCTTGTTCTCTCCAAAATATTCTTTCAGTACATTGAATACGCACTCATTATAAAGATATGTGTAGAAGTTGTGCATCTTGATAGGGTCAGAGCCGTCATAGTAAACAACATCTCTTGTAGGTATTCTCTCACCGAAGTCTGTCTTGAATGTGTCAACGCCCATTTCGCAGAGCTTTCTCAGATATCCTGCATACCACTTGCAAGCCTCAGGATTAGTGAAGTCAACAATAGCCATACCAGGCTGCCACTCATCGCACTGGAATACAGAGCCGTCAGTTTTCTTGATGAAGTAGCCATTCTTCATACCCTCGTCAAAGAGCTTTGAACGCTGACCAACATATGGGTTGATCCATACGCAAGTTTTCAGACCCTTGTTCTCGTGCAATCTCTTGAGCATTGCAGGTGGGTCAGGGAACTGTGACTTGTCCCACTCAAAGTTACACCACTCAAAGCCCTTCATCCAGAAACAGTCAAAGTGGAATACCTGAAGAGGAATATCTCTCTCAGCCATGCCATCGATAAATGATGTGATAGTCTCCTCATCATATGTTGTTGTAAATGAAGTTGTGAGCCACAGACCAAATGAGAATGCAGGTGGCAGTGAAGGCTTGCCTGTAAGGTCAGTGTAGCCCTTGAGTACGTCAGTGATGTTAGCACCGCCGAATACATAGTATTCAAGGCTCTCTCCTGGAACTGTCATGGATACCTTAGAAACAGTGTCAGAGCAAACCTCATATGAAACCTTGTCAGTGCTGTTTACGAATACACCGTAGCCCTTTGAAGAAAGATAGAATGGGATAGACTTGTAAGACTGATCTGAGCAAGTGCCTCCGTCAGCGTTCCAAATCTCAACGTTCTGACCGTTCTTTGTGAATGTTGTGAATTTCTCGCCGAAACCGTAGAAATATTCGCCAACAGAAGTGTCGAACTGCTCTCTGATGTATGTTCTTGTAGGATCGGCAGGGTAGCTCCAGAATGTGTCGTCGAGCTGTGTCTGAAGTCTTGCCTGCTGCTTGTAAGCATTCTCAAAAATAACGCCTGTCGATCTCCAGCCACCACTTGTGAGTTTCTTATCCTTATAATAGTATGTGAAGCTCCAGTTTTCTTTAGAAACAACGAGCTTTGTGTCGCCTGTAACAAGTACGGCTTCCTTGTCTGTAACAGTTACCTGTGGCTTGAAACCCTTGTCCTCGAGAACAAAGTGCGGACCATTGTCAACATGACCCTTGTGGTGTGTGATGCTTACCTTTACGCAGTTCTCCTGAGTTGAAGTGTAAGCGATCTCAAGGTTGGCACTTCCGAGCATCATAGCTCTGTTGTATACAACGAAAGGTGTTGCCACAACGAGGAATCCGTTTTCGATCTCTTCGATCTCGAAAGCCTGATTTGCATAGTTTACTTCGTAGCCTCTCTGGTTGAGCCAGAAACCGTCAGCAAATTTCATGTAATAAACCCTCCTGTAAATTTAAAATAGTTTTCAGAATATAAAAAAATGAAAATTTTATCGGGAAGTCCGTTCCTCCCCCTTTATGTATATTTTATAGCATATTTGCCTAAATTGCAATAGTAAAAAAGTGATATGTGCAAGTATTTTAATGGATTGAGCATATTTTAATGTAAATATTTCATGAATTGATATTTACATTATATAAATTTATTAAGATATATGTAAACCTTTAC